>Ga0105044_10000088_pt1 | contig 94744 bp, 71 predicted proteins | sample MAT01_FD_78092 | JGI IMG/M metagenome (GOLD analysis project Ga0105044, IMG submission 78092) | Freshwater microbial communities from Lake Fryxell liftoff mats and glacier meltwater in Antarctica - MAT-01 | ecosystem: Environmental > Aquatic > Freshwater > Ice > Liftoff microbial mat | place...
CCGCACCGAACACACCCACACCGGGCGCGCCGCCGAATGCGACGCGCACGGCCTCGACGTTCGCCCGCGAGCCGGGCACGCCGTAGTTTCCTGGGACACACGCACCGCCGATGGACGAACTCCTCCTGAACATCTACCGCTGGGCGCTCGTCGCGTTCGGCATCGGCCTCGTGATCTTCGTGCACGAGCTCGGGCACTTCCTCGCGGCGCGCTGGTGCAAGGTGCGCGTCGAGACGTTTTCGCTGGGCTTCGGGCCGCGGATCCTCTTCTGGAAACGCGGCCCGACGACGTACCAGATCGCGGCCGTGCCTCTCGGCGGCTACGTCAAGATGGCCGGGGAGGAAGGTGCCGCGGACGGTCGCGCGCCAGGGCCCGACGAGTTGCCGGGCAAGAGCGTGGGCCAGCGCTTCCTCATCTACTCCGGCGGCGTGCTGATGAACGTGGCGTTCGCGCTGGTCGTGTTCCCGATCATCCTCAGTGTCGGCGTGCCGTTCTCGGAGCCGGTGATCGGGTCCACGACGCCGGGATCGCCCGCGTGGCACGCTGGTCTGCAACCGGCTACGCACGTCGAGTCGGTGAACGGCAACGCCGTGTACTCGTTCATGAACATCCCGAACGAGGTCGCGCTCGGCTCGCCCGAGGAGACGGTCCTCGTCGTACGCGATCCGGGCGCGACCGCGGCGCGCACCGTGCGGCTCGTGCCGCATTGGAACGAGGCGATGGGCGCGTACTCGATCGGAGTGAATCCGGCGGCGGACACGCGCGGCGCCATCGCCGTGTTGAAGGATTCCCCGGCGGCGAAGGCCGGATTGCAGGACGGCGACCGGTTGATCGAGGTCGAGGGCACGAGTGCCGCGCTGACGCTCGACGAGCGCCTGTCGAAGGCCGCCCGACACGGCGGGCCCGTCCGCGCGACCTTCGAGCGCGAGGGTCGTTCGTTCACGGCCGAGATCACGCCGGCCACGGAATCGAAAGCCGAGACGCGCTTGCTCGGCGTCGGTCCGCTCGTGCGTCGCGTGGTCGCGGTGCGCGACACGCCGCTCGCGCAGCGGAGCGGGCTCGCGAAGGACGATCGCATCCTGGAGGTCGACGGGGTTCTGCTGACACGTCCGTACGATTTCCTCGACCGGCTCGAAGCGGCCGCTGGACCGCTGAAGCTGCGCGTCGAGCGCGGCGGCTCCGCGCTCGCGCTGGAGATCCCCGCGCTCGCGCCGGGCGAGGCCATCCAACTCGCGCAGGACGTGGCCCTCGGTCAGGACGCGGAGTCGGGCCTCGTCGCGATCACGCCCGGCTCCGCCGCGGCCGACGCCGGGCTGCGCGACGGCGACCGCATCGTGCGGATCGACGGCCGCGACATCACCACGTTCACCGACGTGCAGACCGCCGCGAAGGAAGCCGGCGAGGATCGGGAGCTCGCGCTGGAGATCGAGCGCGGCACCGAGGCGATCGCGGTGCGCGTCGCGCCGCGCGCGTGGAGTCCGCCCAGCTACGGCTTCGGGATCCGCGATGCGCAGTACGTCTTCCGCACCGACGGTCCGGTCGACGCGGTGCGCGCCGGCTTCGGTCTGTCGTGGAAGTTCCTGCAGGAATCGTGGCTCACGCTGAAGCGCATCCTGTTCCGGCAAGTGAGCGGCCAGAACATCGGCGGCATCATCACGATCGGCGTGGTCAGTCACTCGTTCGTGTCGGACGGCATCGCCAAGCTCTTCTACTTCCTGTGCATGCTCAGCATGAACCTGGCGTTCCTGAACGTGCTGCCGATCCCAGTGCTCGACGGCGGACACTTGATGTTCCTCTTGATCGAGAAGCTCAAGGGTTCACCGGTTTCCGAACGCATCCACGGCTACAGTCAGCTCGTGGGCGTCGTGCTCATCGTGTCGCTGATGGTCTACGTCACCTTCAACGACGTCGTGCGCTGGATCGTGAATTGATCGCGAGCACGCGCACCTCGTGAAGTCCTGGCTGCGCCTCCTGCGCATCTCGCTCGCTCCGAGCGCGGCCGCGGATCCGTTCGCGGGCCTCGTCTACGCCAGCGCGGGTTTCCCGGCCGATCCGGCTGCTTACTGGTTGATCCCCGCTTCGCTCGGTGTCTACCACGGCGCGCTGGCGCTGAACGACTGGAACGATCGCGAGCACGACGGGCGCACGCGACCAGGGCGACCGATCCCGAGCGGCGCCGTGTCGCCGCGCGCCGCGCTCCTTCTCGGGATCGCGCTGATCGTTCTGGGGCTCGCCTGCGCCTATCTTGCCGCGCCGTCGAGCGCCGCGTGGATGGGTGTCGTCGCACTGCTCGCGGTGCTCTACGACTTCGTCGGTCGCGGCGCGTGGCTCGGTCCGACGCTGCTCGGCCTCTGTCGCGCGGGCAACATGGGCGCGGGCGTGCACTGGGCCCTGCAAGCGAGCGGCAGTCCGCTCGAGCCGTCACTCGCCTTCCTTCCAGCCTTGCTCTACGGCGTGTACGTCGGCGTCGTTTCCGTGCTGGGCCGCCTCGAGGACGGCGAGGACTCAGGCCCACTCGGGCGCCGACCCGCCATCCTGCTCGCCGGCGCTGGCCTCGCGCTGACGGCGATTCCCCTCGCGATCGACCACGCGTACCTCCCCGCGCGATTCGCCGCGCTCGCCCTAGCCCTCGCTGGCGCCTATGCGCTGCTCCGGACCGCGCGCGCGACTCGCGACTGGACGCGAGCCGACGTCGAACGCTCGATGGGCCTCGCGCTGCGCCGATTGCTCGTCGCGAGCGCGGTCGTCGCGCTCCTCGCGCTGCGCCCGGGATCGTGGGACGGCGCGATCGCGGCGGCCCTGATCCTGCTCGGCTACCCGCTCGCGCACGGATTGCGGCGCGCGTTTCCGCCCTCATAGCCGCCGGTCCGTCGGACAGTTGGCGTCCGGCGCGTGCGCGGCGGACGTGGGAAGCGATCGCAAAGGGGGCGGGCCGAAGTCCCGAAGAGCGCGTCGCTACGGGGGCCTACGCGTGCTCGCGGGACGGGTTACGTGTGCCGCGCGAGCCACGCCAGCGCTTCGGCACGCGTGCGCAGGCGCTGGTCGAGCTGCTCCGTCTCGAGCGCGCGCAAGAGCACGCCGAAGCGCGGACCGGGCGCGATTCCGCGGCGCGCCAGATCCGCGGCCTCGAGGAGCCGCGCGGGCTCGATCTCGTCCGCCGCGAGCGACGCCCGCTCGCGCGCGAGCGCGATCCAGCGCATTTCGCCCTCCCCGTCGGCGCGCGACCAGGCCGCGAGCCACGCGAGTGCGACCGCGAATCCCGGCCGACGCATCCAACGCACACGCACGGCGCGCGAAGGCTCTGGATCCGCGCGCAGCTCCGCGGCGAGACGCCAGGCGTCCTCGACGCACGTGCTCGTGTGGCGCGAGACACGCAGCGAATTCAGGAGTTCGCGAGCGGTCGCGAGGTCGCTCAGGTTCTCGGGCGCCGGACCGAGCAGGACGGCGAGCCCGTTCTCCGTCCCGGCCGGCTCCGCGAGCCCGGCGACGGCCGCGTTCCGTCGCTGTCCCCCGCCGAGGAGCGCGTATCCCGGCAGCGCCGGCTCGAGCAGACCGCAGCGTTCCATCCAACCCGTGCACACCGCGGCGCCCGGTCGCTTGAACATGCCCGTCAGCTCGCGCAGCACCCGCTCGCGGCTCACGCGGCGCAGTCCGAGGGCTTCGGCGCGCGCGGCGTCGGCCGTTTCCTCGGTCGGTTCCAGGCCCAGCCCGCCGGCGAAACGCGCCATGCGCAAGGGTCGCAGCGCGTCCTCGCGGAAACGCTCGCGCGGATCCCCCACGCAGACGAGCCGACGTCGATCCAGATCGGCTAGCCCGCGCTCGGGATCGCGCACCTCGTCGCTCAAGGGGTCGAGGTAGATCGCGTTGCAGGTGAAGTCGCGTCGGCGCACGTCCTCCTCGACGCTCGCGCCGAAGCGCACCTCGTCCGGACGGCGCGCGTCGGCATAGCTTGTCTCGGTGCGAAAGGTCGTGTGCTCCACGTCCTCGCCCGCGAGGTGGACGATCACGGTTCCGAACGCGCGACCGAGCGGCGTCGTGCGCGCGAAGAGCGCTTGGATCCGGTCGGGGTCGAGGCTCGAAGCCATGTCGATCTCGTGCGGCACGAGTCCGAGCACGAGGTCGCGCGTCGCGCCGCCGACGATCCACGCGCGCGCGCCCACGGATGCGACACGTTCCGCGATCGCGCGCGCGACACGCGCGAGATCGGGTGAAAGGTCTTGCATCAGCGGGCGTCGCGACATGGAGTGCAGCCTAGCGCCGAGACGGTCGTCCGGCGCGTCGGACATCCGGGGGGATCATGTCCACACAGTTCGAATCGAGCGCCAGCGCAACGCCTGTCCTGACTCCAGCTCGCGCGGCCAGCGTCTCCACCGCGGCCAGCGTCTCCACCGCGGCCAGCGTCTCCACCGCAAGCGCGGGCGCGAGCTCCGCGCCCGCGAGCACGGCGAGCGCTCCGGTGCACGCAGCGGCGAGCACCGCCGCTAGCACCCGGGCGGAGACCTCACTGTCGTGGGTCGACCGGCTCACGCTGGGCGCGATCGGTGTCGTGGTGGTCGTCGTCACGCTGCCCGTCCTGCGCGGCTTTGGTCTGCGCGAGAACGAGCGCGACGCATTACGGATGCTGCGCGTACTCGCCTCGGAACCGGCGGCCGGATCCGTGCGCTTTGCGTCGCTCGCGACCGGTGCGGCTCCGCTGGCCGCCGGGCAGTTCTCTCCGCTGGCCGCAGGGCAGTCCTCTCCGCTGGCCGCCCGGCAGTCCTCTCCGCTGGCCGCAGGGCAGTCCTCTCCGCTGGCCGCCGGGCAGTCCTCTCCGCTGGCCGCAGGGCAGGTTTCGCTGGCCGCGCTCGCTGCGGAAGGCCGCGGGCTCCACCGCCGGCTCGAGGACCTCGAGCTCATGCCCGACGGGCGCTTGCGCCGGCACGGCTACTTGTTCGACGTCTCGACCCTCGTGGCCGGCGAGCCGATGCTGCGCGCTTGGCCTTGGGAGCACGCGCAGACCGGACGCGGGGCCTTCGTGTGGACGCCGCGGCGCGGAATCCTGGGCTGTGCGAACGTGGACGGCCGCTTCAGCGGTCCGGGCTCGCCGCCCGAAGCCGCCGACGTGCTCTCGGCGGGCTGGGTCGCGATGCCGCGTCGCTGAGAGCGCGCGAAGACGTCGCGCCTCTGCGCTTTCAGATCCGGGTGGTGCCGCTTCCGCAGCGCGTGGACCTGAACTTTTTTCGAGCTCGCGCTCGCGACGCGGCGGACCCGCGCGCCCGGTCCTGCAGTTCTCGGCGACTCCTCACCGGCCGGGTCGAGTCCGCGCGCGCTCGCGGTACCAGGCGGCCCAATCCGGTCGGCCGAGGCGCTCGAACACGTCGGCCACGCTCCCGAGTCCGCGCTCGGGGAGCCGCGCCCAGCGGCCGCCGCCGACCAGCGCTTCCGTACCGCGCCGTGTGGGCTCGAGTTGCGCGACCGCGCGCAGATCGGCGTGCAACGCATCCGCGTGGACCGGACCGCAGCGCACGAGCGCGAGTGAACCGCCGCGGTCGATCGCGAGCGCGATCGGCAGGGGCAACTTCTCGAACGGACCGAGGACCTCGACCAAGAGGACCTCGAGCGCCTGCGCCGCGCGCGCGTCGAGGAGTCCGCCGCGCTCGCGCTGGCCGTGGGTCGCGAGGAACTCTCGCGCGTCGGCCTCTTGTCCCGGCTCCGCGACGACGAGTGTCCACGTCGCCACGCCCTCGGCTTCGAGCGCGGGCCCAAGCTGCGTCAGCGCGGCGCACAAGGCGCCCGTCTCGGGATCCGACGCGCGACCGATGGCGACGACGAGCGCGCGGCCCGCGAACGCGTCCACGCGGCGCGACTTCCCGTCCAGGCCGGCGAGTTCGAACAGGCCCACCGGAAAGCGGTCGTCGAGCACGATGCGGCCGAGCCCCGGACCGCGCGCGGGCGTCCACGGACTGGCGGTGACGGCCGGGCGTCCGCGCCGGATCGCCACCGGCTCGGCGCGACCGCTGCCTTCGACGAGGCGCCAGTGCGCGCCCGGTTCGACGCCCGCGAACTCCTCGAGCGCTCCGCCGGGCCAGCGCACGCGCACCGCGTCGATCTGCGTGGCGGAACCGAGGCCGAGCACGATGCGCTTCGACGAGCTCGACAAGTAGCCGTCGCCGACGCGCGCCGAACCGCGCAGCTTTCGTCCGTCGGCTTCCACGAGCACCGTCGCGCCGATCCCCTGCCGGTTCGAGCGCGTGCCGACGAGCGTGAACCCGACCGATCGGCGCTCGCCCGCGTCAGCCGCGAGCAAGAGGCGCACACGCGGTCCCGACCGCGCGCCGACCCACAGGTCCTCGCGCAGGTCGCCGTCCCAGTCGCAACGCACGGCGCAGCGGCCGTCTCCCGCGAAGTCCACGCCCAGCGCGCGCGACGCGTCGACGAAACGACCTCCACCGACGTTCAAGTACGCGTCGTCGGGCTCGTTCCCGTTCCAAGAGAAGCCCTCGACGACCGTCATGTGCCGCAGGAACTGCCAGGCCTGCAAGTACGGCTCGTCCGGCGGCGGCGCGGCCGGAGTCGCGGCGATCAGCACGCGCCAGAAGAAGCTCTCGAGGTCGTCGGGTCGCGCACCGCTCACGAACCCGTTGGGGACGAACACGTCGGGCAATCCGTCGGAGTTCCAATCCGCGAGCGTCGAACCCCAGGCCCAGCCTCCGCGGCGCGCGCCGCTCGACTCGATCTGGTCGGCGAAGCGCAGCGCGCCCAGGCCGCGCAGAAGCGTGTTGCCGCGCGCGTGACGAACGTACGCCGGCCGCTCGGCGGGGCGTTGGTCGAGGAACCGCTCGGCTCGCGCGATGCGCGAGCCTGGTGCGCTCTCCATGTTCGTGACGTACACGTCGAGGTCGCCGTCCAGATCGAGGTCCGCGATCGCTGCGCCCATGCTCGCCGCGACGTCCTCCGCGCCCGCGACGCCGGCCACGTCGCGGAATCGGCCGCCGACGTTCTCGTACAGGTTGTTGCGGCCGAAATCGTTCGTGACGTAGAGGTCGGCGTCGCCGTCGTCGTCGAGGTCCTCGAACACGGCCGCGAGCGAGAAGCGATCGTTCGCCTGATCGAGTCCGACCTCCGCGGTGCACTCGCGGAAGCGCCGCGCGCCCTCGTTGCGCCAGAAGATGTTCGCGGCCCCATTGCGCGCGTCGTGGTAAGGCGCGGGCGCGCCGCCGATCACGCCGCCTTCGGCATAGCGACAGGCGTACAGATCCAGGTCGCCGTCGAGGTCCACATCGCCCGCGGCGACCGAGTAGATCTCGGCCGCGTCCGCGGCGCGCAGCAGGCTGCCCTCGGGAAATCGTCCTTGGCCGTCGTTCCAGGCCAAAAGGAGCGTGTTGCCCGTCGCCACGCCCAAGTCCTCGTCGCCATCTCCGTCGAGATCCGCGAAGAACGCCGCAGAAGTCCCGTCGAGGAACGCGACGCCGGCTTCGAGCGCCGTGTCGCGCGCCGTGCCGTCCGCCGCGTGACGCAGCAAGCGATTCGGCAGGCCCGAGGACTGGCACACGTAGAGGTCCTCGAGCCCGTCTCCGTCCACGTCACCGATCGCGAGACCGTGCATCCCCAAGAACGGATCGAGCCCGAGCCGATCGCGACGACCGTGCCGCGCATCCGCACCGAGGAGGAAGTCGCCCGCGAACCACGCTTCGCGCGCGAGCGCGCCCGCGGTCGCGTCGACGACGAGCGCGGACTCGAGCGCGACCACGCTCGCGTGGCGGGGCTCGACGCGCGCGAGACGCGCGCCCCCCTCCGACTGAGTCCACTCGGTCGTGAGCGCGATCGTCGCTTGCACGCGCGTCGAGCCGATCGCCCAGGAGCGCACCGCGACTTCGGCCTCGAATCGTCCGGGCCCGATCGGAGTCCAGGTCTCGAACGCGACCTCGCAGCGCGGTTCGGCACCGACGTCCAACGCCGCGCCCCAGCCCGCGAACGCGGCGGCGAGGTCCCCCACGGCGGCGAACTCGGTCGCTTCGTCGGCGCGCACGACGCCGTCGTCGAGCAGCTCGTCGCGTGTCGGGGGCACGAGCTCGCGCCCGATCGACAGCTCGGCAGTGCCGAGCGCGCGCAACGGAGCGAGATCGGACGTGCTGCGCAGCGCATACTCGAGCGCGCGCGCGAGCTCCGTCTCGAGACGCGCGCACGTCGCCTCGGACGCCCAACCGTCGCGGCGCGGATCGAGACGCGCGCGCAGGCCCTCACCCCAAGCCGGCAGCTTTCCGACCCGTCCCGGAAACCAGGTGCGCGGCGGACGGGCGGCCGCGACTTCGAACGCGGGCTCGAGCACAGGCGCGCTGCGCGGTGCGACCGACCGAGCGCCGCGCGTCGCGCTGGAGCCGCGCGCGGAATCCTCCGCGGCCGTGTTCGCGTCCTGGTCCCGGCTCGGATCCGCGCACGCCGCGAGCGCGGCGCAGAGCATCGCGCTCGACAGTCCGGACGGCACGAGGCCACGGGGGCGCGGCATGGGGGTGAGTGCGACCCCGGCGGCGCGACCTGGGAATCGGGTCGGCACGGGGGGGAACGTGACTCACCGTAAAGCCCCTGTTGGTAGTGCGCAAGCGGAACGCTAGTACAGCCGTGGGAACACCCGGCAAGAGACTTCGACGCGCGTGTTGCGCGCGGCGTCTTCAGCGCGCTCCCGCCCGACCGCGGCGGATCAGGGACCGTGGAAGCGCCACTGCAAGCAGTGGATCGCGCGCCGCAGCTCGGGGCTCTCGATCGCCAGCGCAGCCCGCTTCAGGACCGGCACGGAGGAGGCGATCGGCGCGGCACGCGCGTAGAGATCCGCGGCGAGGAGGCGCTCGGGGTCCGTCGGCCGGTCCGACGTGAGAACCCGCTCGAGGAAGTCGGTCACGGCCGCGCTCTTCTCCTGCGCGCCCGCGACGATCAGGTCCATCCGTCGCACCGGATCCGACTCGAGATCCCACTGCGCGCGGATCCAGGCACGGCCCGCCACTCCGGCGTTGCCGGCCTGCACTGCGTACCAGCGGTGCACGGGCAGGTCCTGGATCGTGCCCGTCGAGCGGCGCCCGCGCTCGATGAGGATCTCGGCCGCGCGTGCCAGCGGCACCTGGCCGATCGCGCGTTCGACCGCGTAACCGGTGGACTTCGTGCCGCCCTCCAACAGTTCCTCGAGCCGCGCGAGCACGCGCTGCGCCAACGCTTCGTCGCGCGCGAGCGGGACGCGCAAGGCGGCCATGGACGTCGTGAGGTCGTCGCTCGTGCCCGCGAGCATCTCGACCGCCGCGTCGAGCGCTCCCGGATCGTTCCGCGCGCACAAGTAGGCCAGCGCGGAACGGCGCACGCCTTCGTCTGGGTCGGACATGGCCGAGGTGAGTCGCGCTCGCTGCGCGCTCGAATCGGGCAGCGACGCGATCGCTTCGATCACGATCGCGCGCAGGCTCGGATCCGGGTCGCTCGCCCCGAGCGCGAGGACTTCCTCCAAGAGTTCCGCAGCCACCGCGGCCTGCACCGCGACTTGGCGCTGGACCGGGTTCGGGTCCACCAGCGCGGCGCGCAGTGCGCCCAGGCTCTCCGCGTCGCCGGCCGCCGCGGCGCTGGCCTGGAACCACGTGCGCGCGATGGCCGAGAGTCGCCCTCCCGCCAGGAGCTCTGCGCGCAAATCCACCGGCGTCGCGGAGGCGACCGAAGGCGCGATCAGGTCCAGAACGCGCGCGTAGCCCGCATCGTCGAACCACTTGGGGTACTCGCGCACCACGCGCGGCAGATCGCTGTGCACGAGCGCGAGCGCGGCCTGGTTCGCGTGCTCGTTCCCGCCGCGTGCGACGCCCACGGCGATGCGGTCGTAGTCCTCGGGCAGCCCGGTCACGGCGAGGACGCGCACGGCCGCGGTGCGCACCGATTCGGAGGGATGCTCGAGGCCCTCGAGCGCCATGGCGCGCGCCTCGGCGCCGCGCGCGAGGCCGGCCAAATCGAGCAGCACGAGCAGGCGAGGCGCGAGCCCGGGTTCCGCGAACCAGCGCTGGAACGCGCGACGCAGCTCGGGGACCGCAGCCGGTCCGGCCGCGATCAGGTCGGCGCGCACGCGCGAGGCGACGACCGCCTCGGCGACCGCGAGCTTGGTGACGAGCGTCGGCAGGAGGTCGACCGTGTCGCCCGTGAACGGACCCGAGCGCTCGCATCCGCCCAGGAGTTGCGCGATCCGCTCGTCGCTCTGGTAGTCGTAAGGTCGAGCAGCGCCATCCGCGGAGATCCCGGAACCGGGTTCGTCAGGTGCACGATCGCACGCGCTCGCGATCAACAGCGCACACAAGACCAGGGGAGCCGCGGAGCTGAGCCCTCGCCCATCGCGCTGCGTCACTCGGATCATCCGGTCACTCTGCTCATGCGGTCACTCTGCTCATGCGGCCACTGTGCTCATGCGGCCACTGTGCTCATGCGGTCACTGTGCTCATGCGGTCACTGTGCTCATGCGGCCTGCGGAGCCCGGATCAGGATCCGAGGTCATCCCCTAGCACCCCCTGTGCCGCCTGCAGGCGAACCAGCGAGCGCGCGAACGTGACGCGCGCGCGGCGCTCGTTCGACATCGCGGTGGCGAGGTCCGTCTGGTACGTCAGCACCTGGAAGGTCGTCGACTGGTCGACGGCATAGCGGGATTGCTCGGCCGCGAGCTGGCGTTCCGCGAACACGAGACTCTTGCGCGTCGCGCGCACGAACTCGACCGCGTAGAGCACGTCGCGCACGGCCGCGCGGACATCGGCCACCACGGACGTCTCGAGTTGGTCGTAGGTGAGCCGCGCGCGGCGGATCTCGGCCCAGGCGGCCTTCTCGGCGAACCTCGCCGTGTTGTTCCCGATCGGCACGCCAAACACGAGGCTGGCGCGGTATGTCGGGACGTCGTACTTGATCGCCGTGTCGAAGGCATCGCCCTCGCTCGTAGCGAAACCCTGACTCGTGGCCGCGAGGTCGAGGTCGAGCTGCGGCTTCTTCTCGCTCTTCGTGCGCCGGTGCACGAGCTCGGCCTCTTCGATGCGCGAACGCTGCTCGCGCAACTCGGGACGGCGCACGATCGCCGTTTGCATCGCGACCGGCCAAGCCGGGACGCCTTCCGCGCGTGCTTCGTCGGGCAGGGGCGTCCCGGGCACGAGCGCCGTGTCCCACAGCGCCGCGTCCGTCCCGGGGAAGAGCAACTCGCGCAGGCCGTCGGCGGCCGCGCGCACCTCGAACTCGCGCAGCAGGCGCTGTTCTTCGCGCGTAGCGACGTCGGCCTGTGCTTGCAGCACTTCGACGTCGGTGCCCAGCCCGGCTTCGAGGCGACGGCGATCCTGGTCCACCTGCGCCTGCGACAGGGCCAAGCTCTTCTCGGCGACATCGAGCTGCTCGCGCGCCGACACGAGATCCCAGTAGGCGTTCGCCACGTCGAGCAGGAGCTTTTGCCGTGCAGTGCGCACCGCCTGGTCCGAGCGCAGCGCCTCGATCTCGGCTTGTTTCTGAATCGAGGTCGCGTACTCGCTCCAGCCGTTGCGCAGGAGCGGCTGGACGTAGCTCAGCGAGACCACGTCGTTCGTGAAGCTCGGGATGCTGAACCCCGAGTTCGTCTCGCGGTGTGTCGAGTCGAACCCGAACCGAAATGAACCGCCCGTCGAAGTCGGCTTCGTAAGGCTGGCCGAGTAGTCGTAGGTCGTCTCGGAGTCGCCGCCGAAGATGTTCTGCGAGCGGAACTCCGCATCGCTGTATCCGACTCGCGCGCCCGCGACCCAGTCGAACGCGCCCCACGAACCGCGCGCGCGGTAGACGGCGATCTGTGCGTCCGTCGCGGCGATCTGCAACTGGAGGTTGCGCCTCAGCGCGAGCTCGTACGCGCCGTCGAGCGTGAGTTCGAGCGCGCGGCCCGGCCCGAGGAGCCGATCGGGATCCTGCGCGACTTCGCCCGGCCGAGCCGCGGGCGTCGGATCCGGCTGGCCGGGGACCTGGAGATCCGTGGCCTGGGCCTCCGTCGCCTGGTCGTCCTTGCGCTGCTCCTCGCGCTTCTCTTCCTGCGGGGTCTGGGGCGCGGCCGGCGGCGGGACGACGACGGCCGGATCCTGCGGGTACGACGCGAGAGCGAACACGAGACCGGCGGCGCGCAGCATGGGGCGGGAGAGGATAGGAAAGGGACGCGGCTCGGGCCACGTGCGGGGCGTATCGGAAACGCTAGAGAACGGCTTCGAGTCCTCGGATCGCAGGCAGTCGCGCGAGCATACGGGCGATGCGCGCGGCCCTTTCGCCTCCGCCGTGGACAGTCGCGCGCACCCGCCGCTCGTCGGGACCGACGTGATCGAGCGCGATCTCGAGCCGCGCGTCCGGGAGGGAACTTGCGACGCGCGCGGCCCACTCGACGGCGGACACGCCCTGGCCGTCGAGCCATTCGGCGCCACCGTCGGCCAGGAAGGCTCGTTCGCGGCCCTCCATCCAAGCGTCGAAGTGGTGGAGCGGCAAGCGACCCGCGTAGCTCGCCATCAGCGCATACGTCGGGCTCGAAACGGGCTCTCGCACCTCCAGCCCGCGCGCGAGTCCACGCACGAAACACGTCTTGCCCGCGCCGAGATCGCCGTCGAGCGCCACGACGAGCCCGGGCTGCGCGTCGCGTCCGATCGCTTCGCCGAGCGCCTCCGTGGCCTCGGGATCGCGTGAGATCCACGTCCGTTCACGCACCGTGCTTCCAGCCTCCCATCGACGGCGTCCACTCGATGCGCGTGTCGCGAAACCGGAGTTCGAGTCCGGATCCGCGCACGACGCGGCCGATCGCGGTCGCGGGTGCTCGCGCCGCGTGTCGCGCGGCGAGCGTGGCGACGAGCTCATGGTCCTCGCCGTCGTGCAGCGCGTGCTCCCAAGCCTCGACGCCCGTGCCGCGCGCGAGCCGACGCGCGTCGCGGTGGATCGGCAGGGACTGCATGTCGAGCTCGATGCGCACGGCCGACGCGCGCGCCAGCCGGTAGAGGTCCCACGCCAGCCCGTCGCTGACGTCCATGAGCGCGGTGGCGCCGAGCGCGTGTAGCCGGATCCCCTCCTCGACGCGCGGCGCGATGCGCAGATGACGTCCCAGGATGCTGCCGCCGGTCGGGCCGGTGAGGACGACGGCTTGTCCCGCGCGCGCGCGATCGCGACCGGGCGGCTTCCCGCGGCCAGCGTAGTCCCCCAGCGCGGTCACCGTGAGTTGCGCGGGGCCCGGCGTGGACGCCAGATCGCCGCCGACGAGGTCCGCGCCGTGAAGTCGCGCCATGGCGCGCACGCCGGCGATCGCGCCCAGGATCCACGCTTCCGCTCGTGCGCGCGGAGCCGAGATCGCGAGCACGACGGCGCGCGGACGCGCCGCGGTCGCGGCGAGGTCCGACAAGGCGCGCGCGCAGGCCTTGCGTCCGATAGCGCGCGCGCTCGCGTCGTGCGGGAAGTGCACGCCCTCGATGCACGCGTCGACGCACACGACGGGCCGACCCGCGCTGCGCGCGAGGACGGCGGCGTCGTGTCCGCGGCTACCCGCGAGTCCGCGCGGCTTCGGTCCCGCGGCGAGCGCGCGGTGGATCGCGTCCTCGGACCAGCTCATCGCGCGCGCATTCGGGGCGAGCTCACGGGCGCGAGGCGCGGAGCCGACGCACCGCGCGCGCGGGACTGAAAGTGACGTGATCGGGAACGACTTCCTCGAGAGCGGCGCGGAAATCCTCGGACACGTAGTTGCGGCCGCCGCACAGCCGACCGCGCACGAACGGCTGGCCGTAGTAGTTCTCCGGGCAGAGGCGGCCCTCGTCGTCCTCGATCTCCATGTCGAGATCGGGCACGATCTCCCAGATCGGCCCGAGGCTCTCCGCGAGCTCGGCGTCGTGCGGCGCGGCGAGCACGTAATCGGCCGGCTCGTTGCTGGGCGGGACGAAACGCGGCTCGAGTCCGGCCGCCTTCCAGGTGTGCCAATCGACGCGCACGATGCGCGCCTTCACGACCTCGCGGAAGCGCAGTTCACGCACGAGATCCTGGAGCCGCGCGCGCACCGCGTCGGTCACGACCACGTCGACGGGACCGGGCAGCATCAGCGGCGGCACGTACGGACCCGTGCGCTCGATGCGGAGCGGCAGCTCGGAGTAAGCGCGGCTCGTCACGAGCCCGTGCACGAGCACGTCGCCGAAATCGCCCCAGTGCGACCACGCGTGGCGCGCGGGCAGGAGCTCGTAGACGCGCGGGAGATGGTAGGTGCGTTCCATGGTGTTCTTCCTCGTGCTGCGTCAGCGCGCGGATGGCGCGAACTCCAGCCACGCGGCGCGCGCATCGTGCGCACCGAGAAGCGCACCGCGCGCGGCGATGCCGCGACACCCGCTCTGCTGCACTGCGGGCACGCGCGCGGCGTCGATCCCGCCGAGCGCCCAGATCGGAATGGACGTGGCGCGCACGGCCGCGAGGAGCCCCGCGATCCCGACGGGCTCGAGGATCCCGTGCTTGCTGGGCGTCGCGTACACCGGCCCGAACACGAGGTAATCCGCGCCCGACCAGGCTGCGGGTTCGTCGTGCGCGTGCGCCGAGTAACCGATCGCGACGTCGTCGGCGACGATCGCGCGCGTCGCGTGGATCGCGAGCGAGCGAAATCCGAGGTGCACGCCGTCCGCTCCGGCCGCGGTCGCCAGGTGGACGCGGTCGTGGATCCCGAGCCAGCCCTTTGCGCCGAGGAGTTCGCGCAGCGCGCGAGCGAGCTCCAGCGTCGCGCGATCGGACATCTCCGGCTCGCGCACGAGGATCGAATCGAGTCCGGCCTCGACGGCGTCGAGCGCGTGCCTCCGGAAGTCCGCCGCCGTCTCATCGCGCAGATCGCCGGGCGTGAGCGCCAGGACCGGCCCTGGGATGCGGCGCGGGCTCACGCCGCGCCCTCGTCGATCTCGACCAGGTAGCCCAGCTCGCGCAAGAGCGACTGCGTGCGCCGCAGCGTCGACACCGCGCGCAAGCGCGTGCGCCGGTCGTCGAGGTTCTCGCGGACGAGCGGCTTCACGCCGGGATCGCCGCGGAAGCGCGTCACGAGATCCTGGTCGTCGGCGCTGACCACGTAGTCCGCGCCCAGGTGCATGCAGCCTGCTTGCGAGGCCCAGTCGCGCACCGAGAAGAGCACGTTCTGCGGCACCGGCGTGCGCGAATTGCGCTCGAGTGTCGCCAGGATGCGCTTCAGGTACATCCCCTCGTGGAGCGCGCGTTGCACGGATCGTTCGCTGATGCGAAAGCTCATCACGCCGCCCTGCTTGTCGCGCGAGCAGAAGCGATCCAGATCGTGGATCAGCTCGCCGTCGTCGCCCGTCAAGAAGAGCACGACCTCGAAATCGGGCGTGACGATCAAGCTGCCCACGCCGCTCGCCGTGGTCTCGGGCGCGCCGTCGACGACGCCCAGGAGTCGCGCTCCGATGCGCGTCAGGCGCATCGCGACCGGGCGTCCCGTCTTGTCGTAGCCGAGGTCCACGATCCCGAGCAGGTACAAGCGCTGCTTCACCCACGTGACGAGGTGCCACGCGAGGCGCTGGATGTCGTCCATCGGCGTGTAACCGCCGCCCTGGAAGCGCGCCGCGAAGTACTCGTCCACCGCCAGGTCGTCGAGGCTGCACAGGTACGTGTTGCGCGAGAGGAACGGCACGTACATGAGGTCGTACCAGACGCCCGGCTCGACACGCTTCAAGAGCCGCATCAGGATCCGACGCATGCGCACCTGGTGGTGGTGCTCGCCGGGCAGATCGCGCTCTTCGATGGCGTGCTCGAGGAGCATGCGCAGCTTGGCCTCGAGGTCGTGCGCTTCCCAGTCGCGTCCCGCGGCCGTCAGCGCGAACGTGCGCTCGCCCGTCGACTCGATGAGCCGCGCGCCGCGCGTGAAGCCGTACAGGAACGTCAAGACGTCCGCGCGCGACAGCTCGCGTCCCGGGTTCGGAAGTAGCTCCTCCTGGATCCGACGTTCCGTCGTCTTGAAGATCTCGCCGCGCACCGTGAAGCGCACGTCGTGCTCGACGACGTACGCGATGAAGCGCGACAAGTTCGAGGCCAGGTCCACGCCCAGGCTCGATTCGTCGAACGGATTGTCGGGGTCGCCGGGCACGGCCACGCGGCGCAGCCACGCCAGCGCGACCTCGTTGAAGACGATCAGCGTCTCGTCGTTGTGCTGGATCCCGTAGCGGCCGAGCTCGAGGCGTTCGACGGTACCGACGAGCGATTCCTCGATCACATGCCCCCAGCGCCGGCCGTCCCACGGGATCGCGGAGTCCATGCGATCGAACAGGTTCTTGGGGAGGATCCCGCCGAACTCGACGATCGTCTTCTCGATCAGCTGGCGCAGCCCGTCCGGCAGGCGCTCGATGCGACCGACCGCGGCCGATTCGTTGGCGTAGAGCTTGTACATCTCGCGCACGCGCGACGGCGGCGTGCGCTGCGCGCGCGACGGGTCGTCGTACAAGCGATCGATGTGACCGCGCAGCGTGAACGCGTCGAAGATGCCGCGGCGGCGAGCTCGTCGCTGGCGCAGGATCGCGTCGCCGACGTCCTGCGGCACGGTCCAGGAACGCGCGCCGAAGTTCTCGACGCCCGGACTCTTCGTCTCGACGACGAACGCATGCCGACCCAGCACGGCGAGGCTCGCCTGCAGATCGTAGCTCGACATGTACGCCAAGTGGCGCGCGTTCAGGAGCTCGGCCGCCGTGCACTGATAGCGCGGCGATTCCAGGTGCAGATCGAGGATCGAGAGAAGTCGACGTGGGAGGAGCGCCACGCGCGCTTCCACCACGGACGCCTGCGCCATCCAGTCGACGACTTGGCGGCGCAATTCCGCGGGATCCTCGGGCACGCGCGTCGCGCGCTGGCCCGACCAGAAGCGATAGAGCTCGGCCAGGTCGTGGTCGCGCACGCCCGTGACCGCGTCCGCGGAACGGGCGCGGGCCGCGCGCACCGCACAGTTCTTCTCCGCGGGCGCGCCGTTCCCGTTGCCGATCGGAGTCGGCTTCGGATCGTTGTCCTGTCGGGTCATCGCGCTGCGGTCTCACTCGGCGCGTCGAGAGCGCTCGCGTCCATGATCTCGTACGTGTAACCCTGTTCGGTCAGGAAGAGCTGTCGCCGCTGCGCGAACTCCTGGTCGCGCGAGCCGAGCGTCACGATCGAATAGAAGACCGCTCCCGATCCGTCCGACTTCGGGCGGAGTACGCGACCGAGTCGCTGAGCTTCCTCCTGTCGCGAGCCGAACGTGCCCGAGATCTGGATGGCCACGTTCGCGTCGGGCAGGTCGATCGCGAAGTTGCCCACCTTGGAGACGATCAGCACGGGCACCTCGCCCGACTTGAACGCGGCGTAGAGCTTCTCGCGCTCCTGCGTCGGTGTCTTGCCCGTGATCAGCGGGGCCTTCAGGTGACGCGCGAGCGCTTCGAGCTGCTCGATGTACTGCCCGATGATCAGCACGTGCGCGTCCGGATGGCGGGCCAAGAGGCGCGCGACGACCGCGGTCTTGGCCGGGTTCTCGGAAGCGACGCGGAACTTGCCGCGCGCGTCCGCGAAGGCGTATTGCGACTTCCAGTTCGGATCGAGCGGCACACGCACCTCGACGCAGCGCGCTTCGGCGATGAAGCCCTTCTCCTCGAGGACCTTCCAGGGGACGTCGTAGCGCTTCGGTCCGATGAGACAGAAGACCTCGTCTTCCTTGCCGTCCTCGCGCACGAGCGTCGCGGTCAGTCCGAGCCGGCGGCGCGCCTGCAGCTCCGCCGTCACCCGGAAGATCGGCGCGGGCAGGAGGTGGACTTCGTCGTACACCACGAGTCCCCAGTTCTCCTTCGAGAACAGCGCGAAGTGCTCGAACTCAGACGTCTTCGTCCGGCGCCAAGTGAGCATCTGGTACGTCGAGATCGTGATCGGCGCGACGTGCTTCTCGTCGCCCGTGTACTCGGCGACGTCTTCGGGCCCGAGGCTCGTCTTGTCGAGCAACTCCTCGCGCCACTGACGGACCGCGACCGTGTTCGTCGTGAGGATCAGCGTCTTCGAGCCCACGAGGTTCATCACCGCGAGCCCGACGACCGTCTTGCCCGCGCCGCACGGCAACACGACGACGCCGTTCCCGCCGAGCACCGAGCCGCCGGCGTGGAAGGCCTTCGCCGCTTCGCGCTGGTACGGGCGCAGACCGAACGGCTGGCCGCCGCGCGTGGTGTCGCGCAGCGGCACGGCGAACGGGTCGCCCTCCATGTACCCGCCGCGATCGTCGACGGGATAGCCGATCTTGATCAGCGCCTGCTTGATCGAACCGCGCGAGAGCTCGTCGAGGAACGCGCGCCCTTCCACGACCTTCATCAGGTCGCGGATCGAGCGGTGACCGAGCACTTCCTCGAGCGCGCGCTGGTCGTCCGAGACGAGCTCGAACCCGCTGTCGCGACGCTCGATCCGCAACAGGCCGTAGCGTGCGATCCAACCGCGCACTTCCTCGAGCACGTTGCGCGGCACCGGTACGCAGGCCAGGTCCTCGAGCGTCTCCTGGATCTGCGCCGCGCTCAGGCCCAGCGCCGCCGCGTTCCAGATCGAGACCGGGGTGATGCGGTACGTGTGCAGGTAGTCGGGGCTCTTCTCGAGCTCGGCGAACGCCGCGAGCTTGTCGCGCGCCTCGGCGAAGCGCGCGTGCTCCTGCGTGAGCGGCCGCCCGTGTTCGTCCTTCGCGGGCCGACCCTGCGCGTCGAACACGGCGCTCACCGTGTGCAGCATGAGCGAGCGGTCGCCTTGCACGATCAGCGGATTGTCGGGGCGGATCATCCGGCGACCTTCTTGGTTCGGGCCGCCGATTTGGCCTTGGTTTTGGGCGCGGACGGAGGTCGCGTGCGCGCGCGCGCCTCCTCGAGCCAGGGTCCCGTGACCGAGGCGGGATCCTCCCCGAGCTCGAGCGGCGTGCCCATCGCGATCACGCGACCGCCGCCCTCGCCCCCGACCGGCCCCATCTCGATCAGCCGATCGCAGGCCGAGAGCAGTCCCGTGTGGTGCTCGATGATAACGAGCGCGTTGCCGCGACCCGCGAGGCGATCGAGCACCGTGCACAAGTGCGCCACGTCCGAGGTCGCGAGGCCGGTGGTCGGCTCGTCGAGCACGACCACGCTGCGCCCGCCGGTCTCGGCGCGGAAGAGCTCGGACGCGAGCTTCACGCGTTGCGCTTCGCCGCCGGAGAGAGTGGTCGAGCTCTGTCCGAGCTGCAGGTAGCCCAGTCCGACCTCGCGCAGCGTGCGCAGGATCTCGACGATCCGCGGCTGGTGCTCGAAGAACTCGAGCGCCTCGTCGACGGACATCTCCAGCACGTCCGCGGCGTTCTTGCCGCGGTGGCGCACCTCGAGCACCTCGGGCGAGTAACGCTTGCCGTCGCAAGCCTCGCACGTGAGCCACAGGTCGGCCAGGAACTGCATCTCGACCTTCGTCGAGCCGCGGCCCTCGCACGAGGGGCAACGCCCCTTCGGCGAATTGAACGAGAAGCGCGCCGCGTCGAAGCCGCGCACTTGCGCGTCGGGCGTGCGCGCGAAGAGCTCGCGGATCGGGTCCATCACCCCCACGTACGTAGCCGGCACGCTGGCCGGCGTGCGGCCGATGGGGCTGGCGTCGACGACGACCACGCGCGTGCCCGGTGGCGTCGCCAGACGCTTCCAGCGACCTTGCGGCGATTCGCCCAACAGCGCCGGCACGAGCACTTCGAGGATCGCCGTGCTCTTGCCCGAGCCCGACGGACCGCACACGCCGGTCATCTCGCCGAAAGCGAACTCGAGGTCCACGCCCTTCAGGTTGAAGAGTTTCGCGCCCTGGATACGCACGACTTCGCGCGGCCCCTCGCGCTCGCGCGGCTTGCGCGCCAGCACGATCTCGCCGCGCATCGCCGCGGCCGTGAGCGACGTGGGGTGGTCCATCACGTGCTCCGGCGTGCCGTTCGCGACCACCGTGCCGCCCAGACGTCCCGCGCCCGGACCGATGTCCACGATCCAGTCCGCGCGGCGCATGATGCCCGGATCGTGCTCGACGGCGATCACCGTGTTGCCGCGCGATCGGAGCTCGATCAACGCGTCGGTCAGCCGTGCGACGTCCTGCGGATGCAGGCCGATCGTGGGTTCGTCGAGCACGTAGCACACGCCGACGAGCTGCGAACCGAGGCTCGCCGACAGGCGCACGCGACGCGCTTCGCCGCCCGACAGCGTCGAAGTGTGCCGGTCCAGCGTGAGGTAGCCGAGGCCGACCTTCGTCAGGAGATCGAGACGCGACGCGATCTCGTGGACGACGGGCCCGAGTTCTTCGGCGAGCGTCTTCTTCTCGCCGATCTCCGTCGCGAACCGCGCCGCATCGACGACGCTCAGCCTGAGCAACTCGGGGAGGCGCATCGTACCGATCGTGGCCGCGCGCGACTCGGCGCGCAGGCGCTCGCCATGGCACGTTTCGCACGTGCGCTTCTCCATGACGCCTTCGAGGATCCCGGCCCACTCGGGGTCCTCGGTCTTTCGGTGCCAAGCGTCGACGTGTCCGCACAGACCGGGCCACGAGGCCGTGAACGTCTCCTGGATGCTGGCGTTCTCCGTCGTGCGCTCGATGTCGACCTTGTACGTCGGCTTCGAGCCCGTGCCGTGCGCGAGCAGCGCGCGCTCGGCGTCGGTGTATTTCTGCCAGGGCACGTCCAGCTTCACCTTGTGCTGGCGCGCAACCGTGCGCAGCAGGTTCTCGTAGTAGCCCTTGCCCTTGACGAGATAGCGCGCGAGCTTCTGGTGCAGCGCGCCCTCTTCCAGCGAGAGTTCCGGATGCGCGATGAGGAGTTCGGGCACGCACTGCACGTTCTCGCCGAGTCCGTCGCAGGCCGGGCACGCTCCCACGTGCGTGTTGAACGAGAAGTGCCGCGGTTCGAGCGCGCCCTCGACGTGGAAGCCGCACACCGTGCACGCGCCCGTGGTCGAGTACGTGCGCCGAGCGCCGACGCTCGAGCCCTCGCCGCGCAGGACGATGGCGACGCGCCCGTCGCCGGCGGCCTCGGCCTCTTCGACGGCCTCGGCTATGCGCGCGCGCGATTCGGCGTTGAACTTGAGGCGATCGATGACGAGGTCGAGGCGCGTCCCCTTCTCCGGGACCGGCAGGTCGGCGTCGATGCGGAACTCGGCGCCCTCGAGCAGGACGCGCAGGAAACCCGCGGCTTTCCAGGCCGGAGCGCGCTGCGCGAGAAGCGGCGCGACGTCTTCCTCGTCGCCGCCCGCGACGATGGGCGCGACGAGCCAGCCCGTCTTGCCGTCCGCATCGGCGACGATCCGGCGCGCGACCTTGGCCGCGTCCGCGCGTTCGAGCTTCTCGCCGTGCGTCGGACAGCGCGCGGTGCTCGCGCGCGCCCACAAGACGCGCAGGTGGTCGTGGATCTCCGTCGTCGTCGCGACCGTCGAGCGCGGCTGTCCGGTTCCCGAGCGCGCTTCGACGGCGACCGCGGGGCCGAGTCCTTCGATGCGCTCGACGGGCGGACGATCCTTCGTGCCCAGGAACTGGCGCGCGTACGTCGAGAGCGATTCGACGAAACGTCGGCGTCCCTCGGTGTAGATCGTGTCGAGGGCCAGCGAGCTCTTGCCCGACCCGCTGGGACCGGTGACGACGATCAGCTTCTCGCGCGGGATCTCGACCGTGACGTCCTTCAGGTTGTGCGTGCGCGCGCCGATGACGCGCAGCTTGTCCGTGCGCTCCGTCGTGACGCGCGCCAGGTCGCGCTTCGCGACCGTGAACTTGCCCGTGCGGAACGCGCGCAGCGCTGCGCCCGTGTGCGACGCCGCGACCTTCTCGACATCCTCAGGGCTACCCTCGGCCAGGATGCGTCCGCCGGCCGCTCCGCCCTCGGGGCCCATGTCGAGGATGTGGTCGGCCGCGAGCGCGAGGTCGAGGTTGTGCTCGATCACGACGACCGTGTTGCCGCGATCGACCAGCGCCTGGAGCGCTTTCACGAGCCGCGCCACGTCCGACAGGTGCAGGCCCGTCGTCGGTTCGTCGAGGATGTACAGCACGTGGCCCGCGGGCTTGCGCTGCAGCTCCGTCACGAGCTTCATGCGCTGCGCTTCGCCGCCCGACAGCGTCGTCGAGGGCTGGCCGAGCGTCACGTACCCGAGACCGATGTCGACGAGGATCGACAGCGGGCGCGCGATCTTCGGGTGGTCCTTGAAGAGCTCGAGCGCGTCCTCGGCCGTCATCGCGAGCACGTCGGCGATCGAACGGCCCTGGTAGTGCACGTCGAGGGTCGTCGACTGAAAACGGTGGCCTCCGCATTCCTCGCACGGGACGGTGACCGGCGCGAGGAATTGGAGCTCGACGTACTTCGCCCCGGCGCCGCCGCAGGCTTCGCAGCGCCCGCCGGCGACGTTGAACGAGAAGCGCGACTTCGTGTAGCCGCGCAGTTTCGCTTCGGGCATCCCCGCGAACAGGTCGCGAATCCAGTCGAAAACGCCGGTGTAAGTCGCCGGATTGCTGCGCGGCGTGCGCCCGATCGGCGCCGCGTCGATCGTGACGAGCGACTCGATGTGCTCGAGCCCAGTGACCTTGTCGTGCGCTTCGGCCGCAGGACCTTCGAGGCCCAGTTTGCGGCGCGCCGCGCGCTCGAGGATGCGGTTCACGAGCGTGGACTTGCCCGAGCCGCTGACGCCGGTGACGACCGTCAGCGTGCCCAGCGGGAAGCGCGCATCCACGCCCTTCAAGTTGAAGGCGCGCGCGCCCTTCACCACGATCGACTTGCCGCTCCCCTTGCGCCGCGTCGCGGGCGCTTCGAGCGCGATCTCGCCGCGTAGGAGTCGCGCGGTCGGCGTGTCGAGCTTCGCGACGTCGGCCGGCGTGCCTTGCGCGACGATGCGCCCGCCGTGGCGGCCCGCGCCGGGGCCGACGTCGACGAGCCAGTCCGCCGCGCGCAACGTCGCGTCGTCGTGTTCCACGACCACGACCGTGTTGCCCGCGTCGCGCAAGCTGCGCAGCGCGCCGAGCAGACGATCCTGGTCGCGCGCGTGCAGGCCGATCGACGGCTCGTCGAGCACGTACAAGACGCCCTGCAGACCGGCGCCGAGTTGCGCCGCGAGCCGGATGCGCTGCGCCTCGCCGCCCGAGAGCGTCTCGGCCGAACGGTCGAGCGACAGGTAGCCGAGGCCGACTTGCAGCAGGAAATCGACGCGCCGCCGGACCTCGCGCAGGAGGTCCACCGCGATGCGCGCCTCGCGGTTCGTGAGGTCGAGCGCGGCGAGCGTCGCGGGCAGCGCCTCGATCGGCTTGCGCGTGATCTCGCCGAAGCCCAGCGTGCCGAGCAGCACGGCGTTCGCCGCGGAATTCAAGCGCGAACCGTGGCACGTCGGGCATTGCTCGCGCGCCAGGAACTTCTCGGCCGTCTTCTTGTGCGCGCCCGATTTCGCGGCCTTCTCGACGGCCGGGAGCACGCCCGTGAAGGGCCGCATCCACTTGACCTTGCCGGCGTACTTCTTCCCCGACCAAGTGGCCTCGGCCTCGAAGCGCTCGTCACCGGTCCCGTACAGGACGAGCTTCTGCGCCGCGCGCGGCAAGTCCTTCCAAGGCGTGTCGAGGTCGAAGTCGAACGCTTCCGCGACCTGACCGAGGAACACGAAGTCGACGTGCGGGAAGATCAGCGCACCGCCCGATGCGCGCGTGACGGCCAGTGCTCCGTCGCGGATCGACAGCGACGAATCCGCGACGACGGCGCGCTCGGACGCGGTCGTGCGCTCGCCTAGACCTTCGCAGTCGATGCACGCGCCGTGCGGCGAGTTGAACGAGAAGAGCCGCGGCTCGAGCGGCGGCACGTCGCCGCCGCAACCGGGGCACGTGCGGCTCGTCGAGTACGTGCGGTCGTCGCCGTCGCCCGCGACGATCACGTCTCCCCCCGAGAGCTCGAGCGCCTGCTCGAGCGTCTCGCGCAGGCGTTGGAGCTTGTCCTCGCTGGGCTGGATGCGGTCGACGACCGCTTCGACCGTGTGGCGCTTGTAGCGTTCGAGCTCGGGGACGTCCTCGATGCGCAGGACCTCGCCGTCCACGCGCGCGCGCACGAAGCCCTTCTTGCGCAACGTCTCGAAGAGCTCCTTGTGCGCGCCCTTCCGGTCGCGCACGAGCGGCGCGAGCAGCATCACGTTCTTGCCGCCGCTGTCGCGCAGCACGGCCTTCACGATCTCCTCGGGCGTCTGCGAGCGGATCGGGAGCTTGCAATTCGGGCAGTGCGGCCGCCCCGCGCGCGCATAGAGCACGCGCAGGTGGTCCACGATCTCCGTCAGCGTGCCGACGGTCGAGCGCGGGCCGCGCTGGATCGATTTCTGATCGACCGCGATCGCCGGCGAGAGCCCCTCGATGCTCTCGACGTCGGGCTTCTCCATGTCGCCCAGGAACTGACGCGCATAGGCCGACAAAGTCTCGAGGAAGCGCCGCTGCCCCTCGCGGAACAGCGTGTCGAAGGCCAGGGACGACTTGCCCGATCCAGAGACCCCGGTGACCGCGATCAGGCGGTTGCGCGGTAGGTCCACGTCGACGCCGACCAGGTTGTTCTGGCGCGCCTTGCGGATGCGGATCTGGCCTTCGGACATGCGGGGAAGCGTGCGGAGCCGCGCGGCGGGGCCGGCGCCGAGGCTCCAAGGCGGAGGGTTCCCGGCGCGCAGGAATGCATGGCGGCAAGCCATCCAGGATAGCCGGGCGCGGGGACGGCAGGAAGGCGCGGCGCGAGCGGGCGCGCGTTCCGGGACCGGATTCCGACGGCCATCCGCCCGCTGCGCGCCGCTCTCGACGCGGACCGCGCCGGCCATCGACCGGGATCCGGCCGCGCGGGCGGGGTGGGTTCCACGCGCCGACGCCGAGGTCCAGTGCCTGGACGTGAGACGGCTCGCGGCCCTAGCAACCCGTTCGCGCGCGTCGTTCAGGCCCGCACGCGCGCGCGCAACTCCTCGACGATCCCCGGCCCGGCCGCGACCACGTTTTTCCCGCGCAGCCAGTCCTCGCCGCCGGCGATGTCGCGCACGATGCCGCCCGCTTCGCGCACGAGCAGCGCTCCCGCCGCCACGTCGTGCGGCGCGAGGTGCAGCTCCCAGTATCCATCGAGCCTCCCCGCCGCGACGAAGGCCAGGTCGATCGCCGCCGAACCCATCCGGCGGATGCCGCGGATCGCGAGGATCAGCGCGTCGAAGTTGGCCACGTTGTTGTTGGGCAGTTCGTTGCGCCGGTACGGGAAACCCGTCGCGAGCACGGCCTCGGACAAGCTCGCGCAATCGGACACGCGCACACGCCGACCGTCCAGGAACGCGCCGCCGCCGCGCCGCGCGGTGAAGGTCTCGGCCAACTTCGGCGCGTGGACGACGCCGACGAGCGGCTCGGGGCCGAGGTACAGGCCCATCGACACCGAAAACACCGGGATGCCGTGCACGAAGTTCACCGTGCCGTCGAGCGGGTCGAGGAACCAGCGCGGCCGGGCGCGGTCGCTCGGAGCATCGAGCGCGTCCATCACTTCCTCCTCGGCCTCGATCGCGTGGCCCGGGAACGCGTGGCGCAAGCGCGCGACGAGCTCGCGCTCCGCGGCGACGTCGGCTTTCGTCACGAGGTCGCGCGCCGCCGACTTCGACGTCACTTCCGCGCGGTCGATGTGCCCGTAGTGCGCGAGCAGGATCTCGCCCGCCGCGCGCGCCGCGCTCTCGGCCTCGCGCAGGATCGCGTCGAGTCCAGCCGGCGTGAACTCGCTCATCGAAATGCCGCCACGCGCCCGGATCGCGCGCAAAGGGCGTGCGGAAGGGTACGTGCGCCGTTCATTCGCGCCCTTCGGCCAGGATGCGGCAGATCCGGTCCTGCATCGGCTTCCACACGCTCGTGTTCAGGCCGTCCACGACCGGGTACTCGACCAGGATCGAGAACGCGAGTCTCCGCCCGCGCGCGTCGTCGATCAGGCCCGACAAGGCGCTCGTGCCGCCGATGAAACCCGTCTTGGCGCGCACGCGGTCCTCGAGCCCGGCCAGCCGATCGTCGAGCGTGCCATCCGCTCGCGGCGCGGCCATCGACTCGCGCAGCGCATCGCTCGCGCGTCCGCCGCGGTGAGCGACGCCGGCGAGCAGCGCCGTGATCTGCCGCGCGGACACGTGGTTCTCACGCGACAATCCCGAGCCGTCCACCTGCTGGAAGCCGTCGTCGGGGACGCCGAGCCGGCGCAGCGCGGTCGAAGTCGCCTGTCGTCCGCCCGAGCGGTCGCCGGCGCCGAACTGCGCGTCGCCGAGCGCGAGGAACAACTGGTCGGCGCAGGCGTTGTTCGAGTGCGCGTTGATCGGCTCGAGCACCGACAGGATCGGCGTGTCGATCCACGCCAACGGTCGCGCCGTGGGTTTCGGCGTCGCGCGCGCGCGGCGCACGGAACCCGTGATCGCGATGCCGCGCGCGGCGAGCGCGTGCTTCAGCGCTCCGCCGAAGAGCTCGACCGGGTCCGGCGCGGCGAAGCGGCATTCCCAAGCGGTGACGTTCGCCGGCATGCTGCCCTCGACGATCACGGTGCCGCCGATCGCGGACACGCGCACGTCGAGCTTCGACGTCGCCTTGCCGGTATCGACCGCGATGCGCGTGGGCAGTCCGTGTCCGATCGGCCGCACCTCCACGCGCGCTGGATGTCCGACCTTCGTCGGCACGATGCGCGCGGTCAGACATCCGGCGTTGGCGTTGAACGCTCCCGACAGGGCGCAGAACTCGCTCCAGTGCTGCCCCACGGCGGGCCACGCCGGTCCTGGACCGGGCTCGAGAAAGCGACCTTCGTCGAGCACCAGATCGCCCGCGATGCGCGCGATGCCGGCCGCCTTCAGCTCCGAGATCGCGGGTTCGAGGAGCTGCGTCACGTCACCCGAAGTCTTGGGGTCGTACAGCGGATCCCCACCGGCGCGCACGACGAGGTCGCCGCGCAGCACGCCCGCCTCGATCGCCGCGTCGCTGGTGAAAGCAGTGCGAAAACTCCAATCGGGTCCCAGGAGCACCAACGCGGCAGCAGTCGTGACGAGCTTCAGGTTCGAAGCGGGACGCTGCGCGCGCGCGGCGCCGATCGAAGCGATCTCCGTTCCATCCGCCGCGGTGCGCACGTGCACCGCCACGTGCATCTCGGCTCGGCGCGCGCGTCCGCGGCTGTCGCGCTCGGCCTTGGCCAGCGCCTCCTCGATCGCAGCGCGGATCCGGCCCTCGAGCGCGCGGTCGCGGCGCGACTCGTTCGCCATCGGCGCCGGCTCCGGTCCGCTGATCGCACCGCCGATCGTCGATCCCGCCACCGAACCCACCATCGAACCCGTCGCGATCGCCGCGGAGGCGAGCTCGGCTCGTCCGCTCTCGGCCTGGAGCCGCGGGCTCGCGACCTTCCACAGCACAACGAGCAGACCCAGGTTGAGCGCCAGGAGCAACGCGATCCTCAGCGCGCGTCCGGCCGGCACGCGGCGTCCGCCGTTCGCCGGGCCCTTCTTCGACTCCGACTTGACCGCGCCCTTCCGCGCCTTCTTCACGCCTCGCCCCGCATCCGGAGCTTTGTCGCAATCGCGCGGAGCCGGTTCAAGGTTGCGCGTAGCCGGCCGGGTGCGCGCGCTGGAAATGCCACGCGTCCGCGACGATGTCCTCGATGCCCGGTCGCGCCGGGATCCAGCCCAGCTGGTCGCGCGCGCGCGTGCCGCCCGAGACGAGGATCGGCGGATCCCCCGCGCGTCGCGGCGAGGTCGCGGACGGGATCGGATGGCCCGTGACGCGCCGCGCGGTCTCGATCACCTCGCGCACCGAGTAGCCGTGGCCCGTGCCGAGGTTGATCGCCAGCGGGGAACCGCCGGCCTGCAACTGCGCGAGCGCGCGCAAGTGCGCGTCGGCCAGGTCCTCGACGTGGATGTAGTCGCGCACGCACGTCCCGTCCGGCGTCGGATAGTCGTCGCCGAAGATCTGGATCCGCGCGCGAGTCCCGAGCGCGACCTGCAGCACCAGCGGGATCAAGTGCGTCTCGGGCACGTGCACCTCACCCAGGTCGCCCGCGCGCGACGCGCCGGCCGCGTTGAAGTAGCGCAGCGCCGCGGTCTGGAATCCGTACGCGCGCGCGTAGTCCTGGAGCATGTGCTCCATGTGCAGCTTCGTGCGGCCGTAGGGCGAGATCGGATCCTGCGGATGCGTTTCGTCGAGCGGCACGCGCAACGGGTTGCCGTACGTCGCGCACGTCGAGCTGAAGACGATCTCGCGACAGCTCGTCGCGCGCATCGCCTCGAGCAGGTTCCAGGTGTGGAACACGTTCTCGCGGTAATAGACGGCCGGGTTCTCGACCGATTCGCCCACGTACGTCTTCGCCGCGAAGTGGATCACGGCGCGCGGGCGGTGCTCGGCGAAGACCGCGTCGAGCCGAGCGCGGTCGCCGAGATCGGCCAGGACGAACGGCGCGCGGACGGCCTGTCGCCACCCCGTCGACAGGTTGTCGAGGACGACGACGGGCACGCCGCGTTCCTGGAGGAGCCGCGTCGTGTGGCTGCCGATGTAGCCCGCGCCGCCCGTCACGAGGACGGGGCCGGCCGGCTGTGCGTTCGCGTCGATCATCCGCGCAGTCTACGCCGCGCCGCGGTCGACCGAAGCGCCCGCGCGCTCGAGATCGAGCCAGAAGTGCGGCCAGGACTTGGCCACGCAATCGGCATCGAGCACGCGGACGCCTTCGACCGCGAGGCCGAGCAGCGCGAAGGCGAACGCCATGCGGTGATCCGCGTGGCTCGCGAGCGGTCGCTCGGGCGGGCGTGCGTCGCCCGGGCCGATCGTGAGCGCTTCGCGCGTGGCCAGTGCCTCGAAGCCGCACGCGCGCAAGCCCGCGGCGAGCACCTCGATGCGCGAACTCTCCTTGCCCGGCAGCGTGCCCAGTCCACGCAAGCGCGAAGTACCGCCGCCGGCGAGCGCGGCGCGCGCGGCGACCGCTGCCAGCACGGGCGCGAGGTCCGGCTCGCCCGCGAGGTCGAGATCCGCCGCGCGCGAAGGCACGCCGCTCGCGCGCAAGCTCTCCCCGTCCGCGCTCGCCGCGCAACCGAACGCGGTCAGGTGTTCGACGATGCGCGCGTCGCCCTGCAGCGACGCGCGCGTGAGGCCCGCGATGCGGACCTCTCCGCCCGAGAGACACCCGGCCGCCAAGGCGACAGCCGCCGCCGAAGCGTCCGGTTCGATCACGACGGGAACCTCGGGCGCGCGCAGCGGGCCGGTGACGTGGAAGCGCGTCGCGCCGGGCAGGGCGAGCTCGGCGACAGTCGCTCCGAACTGCGCCAGCGCCGCGAGCGTCAGGCGGAGATACGGACGACTCGGGATCTCGCCGCCCACGGTGAGCGTGGATTCGCCGGGCCAAGCCGCCAGCGCGATGAGCAGCGCGCTCACTTCCTGGCTCGAAGTCGGATCCGTCAGCACGACCTCGCTCGGCGGCCCGATCGGCGTGATGCGCGCCGGCCAGCGCGAGGCGTCGTCGGGTTCCGTGCGCGCGCCCGCGCGCCGCAGGGCGTCGAACAGCGCCGCGCTCGAGCGATTCCGGAGGGTCCCGCTCACGTCGATCGTCCCCACGCGCCCGGCGTCGCCGCAGAACGCGAACGCGGCGGTCGCGAGGCGCGCCAAAGTGCCCGATTCTCCGGCGGAAAGCGCCGGATCGGCGCGCCAGCCGCGGTGCGGTCCGGGCGGGCGGCCGTCGATGGACCGGGCGGCGGGCGCGAGCTCGACGACGCGCGCTCCGGCCGCCGCGACGAGCGCGAGCGCCGCGACGACGTCGTCGCCGTCGGGGAGGGCCGCGAGGCGCGTCCGGCCCGGACTGAGCGCGGCGAGGACGACGGCCCGTTGCGCGATCGACTTGGATCCGGGCACGCGGACCGCGCCCGAGACGACGCCGCGGCCGGCGTACGGCGGCCGCAGTCCGAACGTCCTCGACGTGCTGTCCACCATCCGATGGAGTGTACGCCGTCCGGGCGTAGACTCTCAGCACTCATGGCGACGGACACGATCCCGGGCGACATCTACCTCGGACGCACGAGCGGGCCGCCGGGCTACGCGCTGATGCACTCGGGCAAGGTGCGCGACATCTACACGCTCGATGCGGCGCACATGCTCTTCGTCGCGACCGACCGCGTGTCGGCGTTCGACGTCGTCATGCGCGAGGGCATCGCGGGCAAGGGCCGCGTGCTCGCCGCGCTGTCGGCCTGGTGGTTCGAGAGAACGCGCGACGTCGTGCCGAACCACCTCGTCTCGACGCGCGTGGAGGACGTGCCGGGGCTCGACGCGCACTGGCGCGAACTACTGCGCGGCCGAGTGCAGATCGTGCGGCGCGCGACGCCGACGCCGGTCGAATGGGTCGTGCGCGGATATGTCGCCGGTTCGGGCTGGAAGGACTACCAGCGCACGCGTTCGATCTCGGGCATCGAGTTGCCGGAAGGGTTGGAGCACGCGGCGCGTCTGCCCTCGCCGATCCTGACGCCGACGACGAAGGATGCGGCGCACGACCTGCCGCTCACGCACGAGGAAGCGCGCGCGAAAGTCGGCGCGAGCGTCTTCGAGGACGCGCGCCGCGTGGCGCTCGCGCTTTTCCAACGCGGGACCGAACTGCTCGAACCGCACGGGATCCTGCTGGCGGACACGAAGTTCGAGTTCGGTTTGCTCGACGGGCAGCTCGTGCTGATCGACGAGGTGCTGACTCCCGACAGCTCGCGCTTCTGGCCGCGCGAAACCTGGAAACCGGGCTCGAATCCGGCCAGTTACGACAAGCAGATCCTGCGCGACTGGCTCGAGACGACCAGCTGGAACAAGGAGCCGCCGCCTCCGACGATCGATCCCGCGGTGCTCGCGCGGGTCGCGCGGCGCTACCTCGAGATCTGCGAGCGCATCACGGGCCGACTTCCCGAGGGCGTGCGAACCGCGCGCCTCGAGGGCACGTGAAGATATCGGGCCTACGCGTTCTCGGACTCGAGTGGCGCCGCTTCCGCGGCGCGTCGCCCGCGAGTCCTCGCGGGATCTGAGTTCCGCACCCTGAAGACCGCACCCTGCAGACCGCACCCTGAGGACCTCAGCATGATCCCCGTGACGAAAACCGTGGTCGAGACGTTGCGCTGGGTCGGTGATCGCCCCGGCTATGTGGAGCTCGTCGATCAGACGCGGCTTCCCGAAGAACACGTGCAGCTCGCGGTGCGCACCGTCGACGAGATGCGCGACGCGATCCGGCGGCTCGCCGTGCGCGGGGCGCCCGCGATCGGCGTCGCGGCGGCGTACGGCGTGCTGCTCGGCGTGCAGGAGCTGGACGAGACCGATGCCGCGAACGTCGTCGGCGTCACGCAGGAAGTCGCCGCCACGCTGGCGAAGGCGCGTCCCACCGCCGTGAACCTCTTCTGGGCGCTCGACCGCATGAAGCGCCGCGCCGAGCGCGAGCTCGTGGCGAAATCGAACGGCGCGCGCATCGTCGCGGCGCTCTTCGAGGAAGCGCGCGCGATCCACGCCGAGGACCGCGCGCAATGCCGCGCGATGGGCGAGCACGGCGTGGCGCTCCTGAAGGACGGCTGCACGGTGCTGACGCACTGCAACGCCGGCTCGCTCGCGACGGGCGGCATGGGGACGGCGTTGGCGCCGATCTACGTGGCGCGCGAGCGCGGCCTCGACGTGAAGGTCTACGCCGACGAGACGCGGCCGCTCCTCCAGGGTGCGCGCTTGACGGCCTGGGAACTCCAGCAAGCAGGCGTGGACGTGACGTTGATCACGGACAACATGGCGGCCAGCTTGATGGCGTCGGGCCGCGTCGACCTCGTGCTCGTGGGATCCGATCGCATCGCGCGGAACGGCGACGTGTGCAACAAGATCGGGACGTACGGTGTCGCTGTGCTGGCGCGGGAGCACGGCATTCCCTTCTATGCCGTGGCGCCGCTCTCGACGTTCGATCCTTCGATCGCGAGCGGGGCCGAGATCCCGATCGAGGAGCGCGCACCGGAGGAGGTCACGCAGGGATTGGGGCGGAGGACTGCGCCGGCGGGCGTGAAGGTGTGGAACCCAGCGTTCGATGTGACGCCGGCGCGCCTCGTCACGGCGATCGTCACGGAGGTCGGGATCATCGAGCAGCCGAACCTGGAGAAGGTCGAGGCCATGTTGAAGCGCGGAGGCGTGGGGATTCCGGGCCGGAAGTAGGCGCAGGAGCAGCGGCGACGGCTATGGGGCTCGTCGGCCGGATGTCGGCGTGGAGTCACCCACGCGGGTGGCGTGGCGCGTGTACGTGTCGCGCTGGGAGGACTTCAAGACTCGCCCGCCCCCGGACCGATGCAGGGCTGTCGAGACGGATCTGTTCCGCCCCGGACCCCGCACAAGGACCGCCTGCGAGACACCCACGGATGGGCACCCCGAAGAGGAAGACGAAGACCACGACGACGCTCGGAGAGGACGAGAGCCCGCGCACGGGAACTCTACGTCCGGACGAGATGCCGCCCGACGTCATCGAGTTCATCACCGCGATCGACGACTACAAGCGCGTGAACCGCCGCCCATTCCCGACGTGGTCGGAGGTGCTCGAGATCTTCAAGGGTCTCGGTTACGACCGCAAGACTCGCTGAGGTCGAGGACCAGGTTGCACGGAATCGGACTGCTCGCCCCCGCGAGTGGTCCGATTGCATGAACGGCCCTCGATGCGCGCGCGGTGCTGCTCCGCGATCGTCGCGCCCATCTCGCGCTGAGCTTGCGCGCCGAGCTTGCGCGCCGAGCTTGCGCGCCGAGCTTGCGCGCTGAGATACGCGCGCCGAGATACACGCGCTCAGGGCACGCTGCGATCATGACGCCGATCCAGGTCGACGCTTGCACGGTGCGCGGCGCCAGCGGATCCTCCCGCGCATGGCCCCTGACGCGTGCACCGTCGCCGAGTCGTTCTGCCCATTCAGCAGCGCGGCCGTCGTCCACCTGACCGAGCGGGCGTCGCGCCGCGCGCCGCGCGCAGCGTGATCGACCGCCTCGATCTCCTGTGGCCACAGCCGCGCGTGCTCGAACGGCTCTCGGGCTCGCTGCTTTGCGACGAGGTCTGGGGTGCGGATCTCGGCCCGTTCGCGGCGGAGCTCGCGGCCCCGCGCGGTTCCTCGGCGGACCTCGTGCTGCGTCGTGGCGTGGACTTCCCGCGCGGCGGCTACGAGCTCTACCTCGACGGACGAGGCGCGCGCGCCCTCGCCGCGGACGCGAGCGGAGCGCGACACGCGCTGGCCACGTTCGCGCAGCTCGTCGAACTGCACGCGCGCGACGGCCGCGCGGAGATCCCCGCGCTCCGCATCCACGACCACCCGGCGTTCGCGACGCGCGGCGTGATGCTCGACGTCTCGCGCGGCCGCGTGCCGACGATGCAGTCCCTCGATGCGCTGTCCGCGCGGCTCGCGGCGTGGAAAGTCGACCATCTCCAGCTCTACATGGAGCACGTCTTCGCCTACGCCGGCCACGAGGACGTGTGGCGCGACGCGAGTGCGTTCACGCCCGACGAAGTGCGTGCGTTCGAAGCGACGTGCGCCGCGCGCGGCATCGAGCTCGCGCCGAACCAACAGAGCTTCGGGCACTTCCACCGCTGGCTGAAGCACGCGCGCTACCGCGAGCTCGCTGAAGTTCCAGCGGGCGTCGAGCACGCCTTCAGCCTCGACCGCGAGCCCTACTCGCTCGATCTGGGCGATCCGCGCGCCGTCGCGCTGCTCGCGGACCTGTACGACCAGCTCCTCGCCTGCTTCCGCTCGCGCACGTTCAACGTCGGGCTCGACGAGACGTTCGACCTCGGGCAAGGCAAGTCTGCCTCCGCGTGCGCCGAGCGCGGTGTCGAGCGCGTCTACCTCGAGCACCTGCGACGCGTGCACGCGCTCGTCTCGGCGCGCGGACTGCGCATGCAGTTCTGGGGCGACGTGATCCTGCAGCGACCCGAGCTCGTGTCCGAGCTGCCGCGCGATCTCGTCGCGCTCGCTTGGGGCTACGACGCGGGTCATCCCTTCGCGGAGAACCTCGAGAAGTTCCGCGCAGCGGGCCTCGAGTTCTGGGTCTGTCCGGGCACGTCGAGCTGGCAGAGCTTCGGCGGTCGCGCGCGCAACGCCCTCGCGAACTTGCGTGAAGCGGCCGCGCACGGATCGCGGGCCGGCGCCACGGGGATGCTGGTCACCGATTGGGGCGATCGCGGTCACCACCAGCCGCACTGCGTGCGCGATTGGGGCCTCCTCGCCGGCGCGGGACTCTCGTGGAACCCCGAAGCCGCGCTCGACGAAGCGCGTCTCGCCGAGCTGCTCGACGCGCACGTGTACCGCGACCCGGCGCGCGAGCTCGGCCTCGCGGCGATGGAGCTCGCCGATGCGTACCTCGACACCGGTTCGCCCGCTACGAACGGCTCGGCGCTCTTCTTCCTCGTGGCCTTCGCGCCCGACGCGTTCCCCCATCCGCGCACTCCGAACTTGAACCGCGAGGGGCTCGAGCGCGCACGCGAAGCGATCGCGCGCGCCGCGTCGCGCATCGATCGCTCACGCAGCACGCGCACCGACGCAGAGCTCTTGCGCGCGGAGATGCACTGGGTCGCGGCAGTGCAGACACTCGGCCTGGATCTCGGCCTCGCGCGGCTCGAAGCGGGCGCGGGCGTGCCGCTCGGAGGGCTCCCGGCCGGCGTTCGCGCGGAGTTGGCGCAGCGCTTCCGCTCGATCGAGGCCGAGCACGCGCGTCTGTGGCTGTCGCGCGACCGAGCGGGCGGCCTCGACGAATCACTGCGCTGGTTTCGGCGCGTGCGCGACGAGCTCGACGCCGAATCGTCGTGATCCACCGCGCCGACGGCCCAGGTGTCCAAGTGCCGCGACCGACACCTTGTCGCGGATCGAGCCTCGAGATCAGGCCACTTGGCCCTCGAGGATCTCCGCGATCCGCGCACGCCGGTGCTCGAAGATCCGCCGCACGAGCCGACCGACGAACAGGTGGTGCGCCACCGTCCCGATGGGGCCGAGCGGCGCGCGGAAATCGACGCGGTCCAGCATCCAGGTCCCGCGCGGGTGCGCGCGAAACTCGTGCGTGTGATGCCAAAGCGCGAACGGCCCCGACTCCTGCTCGTCCACGAAAGCCCGTCCGGGCTCGTGGCGCACGATGCGCGTGCGCCAACGCAGCGGCACTCCGAACAGCGCGAGCCGATAGTCGATGCGCGCGTCGACGTGCATGGGCACCGGGGTCGGCGTCAGGATGCGGAAGCGCAGCCAGGGCGGCGTGATCGCCTCGAGGTTCTCGGGCCGCTCGAAGAACGGGAAAACTTCCGAGAGGGGCCGCGCGATGATGTGCACGTGCTCGAATCGCCAACCGCGGTCGATCCGCGTCAACGTCGATCCCTCTACGGCCCGGTCGACTTTCGCGCTGATCATGGTCGCGTGGCCTTCGGCGCCGCGGGCCGGCCGGATGCATCCCGATCGGGCGTGGATCCGGCGCCGTGTCGCGTGCAGACTTCCTGCGTGCCCAACCCGCGCGCATCCGGCCGGCTCTCCCTCGCGAACGCACCGGCGTGTCCGTGATGGAATCCAGAGCACGAGCTTCTCCGGCCCCGTCGGCCGCGCTCGCCTCCGTCGTCGGCGCTTCGAAGCGTTACGAGCGCGGAGAGACCGCGGTGCCGGCGCTCGTCGAAGTCGACCTAGAGATCCGACCGGGCGAGATGGTGGCGCTGCTCGGACCGTCGGGCTGCGGGAAGTCCACGCTCTTGAACGTGCTCTCCGGCGTCGATCGACTCGATGCCGGCACCGCGATCGTCGCCGGCATCGACCTCGGTCGCGCGAGCGCGCGCCAGTTGGTCACGCTGCGCCGCGAGAAGATCGGCATCGTCTTCCAAGCCTTCCACCTGGTGCCGAACCTCACGGCCGAGGAGAACGTGGCGCTCCCGCTCCACCTGGCCGGCCGCCGGGATGCCGCGCGCGTCGCGGCGCTGCTCGCGCGCGTGGGTTTGAGCGGACGCGCGCAACACTTCCCCTCCGAACTCTCGGGCGGCGAACAGCAACGCGTCGCGCTGGCACGCGCGCTCGTCCACCGGCCGCGGCTCGTGTTGGCCGACGAGCCCACGGGCAACCTCGACTCGGCCGCGGGCGACGTCGTGCTCGACCTGCTCGACGAACTGCGCGCCGCGGAGGAGGCCGCGGTCGTGCTCGCGACGCACGACGAGCGCGTGGCCGCGCGCGCCGACCGTCGCATCCGCATGCGCGACGGTCGCGTCGTCGGACTGGACTGATCGGGTCCTGCATGCTCCTCCAAGCGCTCTTCCTGCGGCCGATCCGCCGACGACCCGTGCGCTTCCTCGTCACGATTCTCGGCGTAGCGGCCGGCGTCGCCGCGGTCGTCGCGACGCTGGCGTCGAGCCGCGCGGCGGTTTCGGCGCTGGAGGACGGCGTGCTGGAACTCTCGGGCCGCGCGCGACTCGAAGTGCGCGCGCCGGGCGGTCTCGCCGACTTCGTGCTGGGCTCGCTGCGACCGATCGCTGGCGACGCGTTGCTCGTGCCCGTCGTGGAAGAGGTCGCGTTGAGCCCGACCTCGCGTGCGCCGATCCGCCTGTTCGGCGTCGACGCGCTGGTCGACGGCGGCGCGCGCGATCTGGGCCAGGGCCTCGCGGTCGAGTTCGGCGCAGCCGGAGCGCCCGATCGGTTCCTCGAGTTCGTGCGCGGCGAGGGCGCGTGGCTGGGCGCGGGGCTCGCGCGCGAGCTGGGCGTCGCGCGCGGCGACGAATTCGTGCTCGACGTGCGCGCGCGTCCGGTCTCCATCCGCGTGCTGGGCGTCCTCGACGAAGCGCGCGGCACCGCGTTCGCGCGACTCGTGCTCATGGACATCGCGCGCGCGCAGGAGATCCTCGGCGAACCCGGCCGGCTCGATCGGATCGAGATCGTGCCGCGCACGGGCGTCGAACTCGCGGACCTCGCCGCGCGCGTCACCGAGCTCTTGCCGCGCGGCGCGGTCGTCTCCGAGCCCGCGCGACGCGGCGCCGACGCGCGCGGGCTCGTGCGCAGCCTGGAGTTCAACCTCACGGCGCTGTCCGGCATCTCGCTCTTGGTCGGCGCGGTGCTCGTGGCCACGACGCTCGCGACATCCGTCGTGCAACGCGCGCGCACGATCGCCCTGTTGCGTTCACTGGGCGCGAGCGCGGGTCAGATCCGCGGAGCGATCCTGCTGGAAGCGGGGGCCATCGGCGCGTTGGGCGGCGCGATCGGGACGGCGCTCGGCTTCGTCGGCGCGCGCGCGCTCCTGCCGCAGATGCGCGCGACCGTCTCGACGGTCGTGCCGGCGAGCCCCGAGAGCCCGATCCGATTCGCTTGGGACCACGTGGGCGTCGGGATCGGATTGGGCGTCGTCGTCGCGCTCCTCGCGGCCTGGTTGCCCGTGCTCGAGAGCGCGCGTACGCCGCCCATCCAGTCGTTGCGCGGCGAAGCGCCGGCGCGTTTGCGGCCCAGGCAGCGCCACGTCGCGCTGGCGATCGCGGCCGGCTTCGCGATCCTCACCACCGAACTCGTGCAGCTCCCCGCCTGGCGTGGGCTCCCCATCGCTGCGTTGCTCGCGTCGGTGTGCGTGCTGGGCGTGCTTTTCGCGAGCCTCGCGCCCGCGGTGGACGCGCTCGGCCTCCTCGCGAGCCGCATGCGCGCCCTCCCCGCGCCGATCCGCCTCGCCTGCGCCGCGCTCGCCGCCGGCCGGCGCCGCGCGGCCTGGGCGGCGGGCGCGGTGGGCGTCGCCGTCACGCTGTCGATCTCGATCGCGGCGATGGTGCATTCGTTCCGCGAAACCGTCGTCGATTGGAGCGACCGCAGCCTGCGCTCGGACTTCACGATCCGGCCCCTGACTTCGCGCGACGGGCTGCCCGTGGGACGTCTCGATCCGGCGGTGCTCGACGCGGCGGCCGCCGTCGTCGGTCGCGGCGCGCTCGATCCGTATCACGCGGCCGAAGCGAGCTACGAGCGCGAGCAGATCACGGTCACGGGCGCGGACCTCGGTCTCGCGTCGCGCCGAGGCGGGCCGCGACTCATCGACGGCAGCGATCCGGGCGCGGCGATCGCGCGTGCCAAGGAGCGCCGGGGAGCGCTCGTGAACGAGGCCTTCGCGCGCCGCTTCGACGTCGACCACGGATCGCGCATACGGCTCGAAGTGGCCGGTTTCCCGCTCGAAAGGACCATCGAAGGCGTGTTCCGCGACTACGGCGACAGCCGCGGCACCGTGACCATCGACCTCGAGGACTACGCCACCTACTTCCCCGGCGACGCGCCGCTGCAAGTGGGCGTCCACCTGCCCGACGACGCCGATCGCGCGGCGACGCAAGCCGAGCTGGAGGTCGCGCTGGGCGCGCAGTTCCAGCTCGAAGTCCTCTCGAACGCCTCCATCAAACAGCAGGTGCTGGCGGTCTTCGACCGCACGTTCGCGATCACGACCGCGCTGCAAGGCGTGTCCGCGCTCGTCGCGGTGATCGCGGTGCTGAGCGTGCTCTACGCGCTCGTCGCCGAGCGCCGCGCGGACCTCGCGCTGCTCTCCGCGATCGGCGCCGCGCGCGGGCAGCTCTTCGGGGTCGTGGTCGGGCAGGCGGCGATCCTCGGACTCCTCGGCGCCGGCGCCGGAGCGGTCGCGGGGCTCGTCGTCGGCGTCATCCTCGTCTCGGTGGTGAACGTGCAATCGTTCGGCTGGACCATCGACTTCCATCAACCCTGGCAGCTCCTGTACACGACGATCGCGGGCGTCGTCGCGTCCTGCGCCGTCGCTGGTCTGTTGCCCGCGCGCGCCACGGATCCAGAGCGACTCGCGGGCGCGCTGCGCGAGGAATGAGCGGAGCTCGACGAACATGAACAGCCTGTGTGCGACGGCCTACTGCGCGATCTCGTGCGTGCTCGCGCTCACGAGCGGGTGGCGGTTGATCGAGCCACCGATCGCGACGAGCTGGCCGCGCGACCACGGCGCCCATCTCGACGTGCGTACCGAGTGGTGGTACCTGACCGGAGAGTTCGTGGACCCGAGCGGCGAGAACCACGGCTTCCAGGTCACCATCTTCCGCCAGGGCCTCGATCCGCGAGATCCAGAGCCCGGTGACGCGCCCCTGCGCGCCCGTCATGCGCTGGCGGCCCACGTCGCTCTGGCGAGCACGAGCACGGGCCGGATGCGTCACGCGCAGCGTTTGCGTCGCATCGGCGCGGGACTCGCATGGGCATCCGAGACCGACCTCGACGTCGGGCTCGAGGACGTGACGATCCGGCGCGAGCTCGACGGGACGCTCGTGGTCGCAGCCGGCGCTCGCGAAGCCGGTTTCGCGCTCGAACTCACGCTCACGCCCGAGAAACCCCTCGTGCTGCACGGCGCGACCGGCGTGTCGCAGAAGGGCCCGGGGCGCGGCAACGCCTCCGTCTACGCCAGTTTCCCGCGGCTCGCGCTGCGCGGCACGCTGCACTTGGACGGTCGCGCGCGAGCCGTGACGGGCGCGGCGTGGTTCGATCACGAATGGGGCACGAGCCAGCTGGGCGAAGGCGTCGTCGGTTGGGACTGGACCGGGTTGCGACTCGACGACGGGCGCGAGCTGATGCTCTACCGCCTGCGCCGCGCGGACGGATCCATAAGCGAGTACTCGGCCGGCACGCTGGTCGAGCGCGACGGAAGCACGCAGAGCCTCGCGCCGGCGGACTTCGAGTTCGCGCCGCTCGCGACGTGGACGAGCCCCGCGAGCGATGCGCGCTATCCGGTGCGCTGGCGCATCGCCGTGCCGTCGGCGGGCATCACGGGCGAGCTCGCCGCGCGCATGGACGCGTGCGAGATCGACGGGCGGACCTCGACCGGCACGGTGTACTGGGAAGGACCGGCGCGCTTGACCGGATCGGTCGGCGGATCGGGATACCTCGAGCTTTCGGGATATGCCGAGTCGATGGAGCGGCGGTTCTAGCAGTGGGGTGAGCACTTCCGGCTCGACCCATTGGCGATGCGCGCATCCGCGGCGCCCGCTCCAGCGAATCCCGCTGCATGAGCACCGCACCCGTCCACGTGATCCTCGGGGCGAGCGGCGGCATCGGCGCGGCTTTGGCGAACGAGTTGCACACCAGCGGCGCGCACCTCGTGCTCGCGGCGAGAGATCCCGCGCGTCTCCACGCGGTCGCGGATCCGCTCGGCGCCCTGGCCGTTCCGACCGACGCGCTCGAGTCGGCGCAAGTCGATGCGCTCTTCGCGCGCGCGATCGAAGCCCACGGACGTGTCGACGGCGTCGCCGTGTGCGTAGGATCGATCCTGTTGAAGCCGCTACACCTCACGACCGACGAAGAGTTCCGGCGCACGCTCGACCAGAACATCTGGCCGGCTTTCTGCGCGACGCGCGCCGCCGTGCGTCTGATGCAGGAGCACGGCGGCTCGATCGTGTTGTTCGCTTCGGCCGCGAGCGAATCGGGGATCGCGAACCACGAAGCGATCGCCGCGGCGAAGTCCGCGGTCGCGGGCCTCGCGCGTTCGACGGCGGCCACTTACGCGTCGAAGCGCATCCGCGTGAACGCGATCGCGCCGGGCCTCGTGCGCACGGCGATGTCGGCACGGATCACGGGCAACGCGGGCGCGCTGGCGGCCTCCACGGCCATGCACCCGCTGGGTCGTATCGGCGAAGCCGGCGAGGTCGCGCGCCTCGCCGCTTTCCTGCTCGACCCACGCAACTCGTGGATGACGGGCTCCGTGCTCTCCATCGACGGCGGCCTCGCAGCGCTGCGTGGGCGAGCATGACGAGCTTCGTCGCACGCTGCGCGATCGCCGCGCCGCGTGCGGCCGCGTACGCGTGGCATGCTCGTCCAGGTGCATTCGAGCGCCTCACGCCCCCGAAGGACGCGGTGCGCCTCGTCGAGGACTCGGGCGGGATCGAGGACGGCGCGCGCAAGGTGCTCGCGATCGGCCCTCTCGGGATCCGCTGGACCGCGGTGCACGATCAGCACGTCGCTGGTCATCGGTTTCGCGACGTGCAACAGCGCGGTCCATTCCGCCGCTTCGAGCACACGCACACATTCCTCGACGACGGGCCGGCGAACTCGATCCTCGTGGACGCGATCGAGTACGAGCTGCCCGTCGGCAAGCTCGGCGAACTCGTCGCCGGCCGCGCGATCCGCGCCAAGCTGGAAGCGATGTTCGCGCACCGCCATCGCGTGACGCGCCACGACGTCGAGCTGGCCGCACGCGAGCCGCCTGGGACGACGAGCCTCTGGATCGATGGACGGGACGCCGAATCGCGGCGGGTCCAGGTCGTGTGGGCCTTTTTGTCGACGCTCGGTTGGCGAGCGGTCCGATCGACCCGCGGCGCAGAGCGAGATGCGTTCGACGCGATCGTCCGCGTGCAGCCCGATTCCGCCGTGATCGAGGGCGCCGGTGGTCGCGAGTCCGCCTCGCTGTCCGACCTCGCGGACTCGTCGCTCGCCGAACTGCACCGGACGCTGCGCAGATTCGAGGCGGCGGCGCGGTAACCTCTCGCGGATGCTCGCCAGCTGCCTGCTCGCCGCGTTCGCCGTCTGCTCGGATGCGCCCACCCGCGCCGACCTCGCCGCGGCCTACCTGCGCTTCGAGCGCGCACTGCGCGAGCACGCACCGGCGGATTCCGCGCGCGAGGCGATCGAGCGCGAGTTCGACGGCGCGACCTTGGCCTTCTTCACAGGTGACGGCGCGCGTGCGCTGACGCGGATCGACGAACTTTCCGCGCGGCTCGATCCAGTCCGCGCCGCCAGCGCGAGCGAGCGTGCCGCCGATGCGCTGGCTCTCGACGTCGAGCCGCGCGAGATCGTCTCGGCGACGGGCGGCGCGCTGGACTTGCGCTTGCGCGCGTTGCGGACCGTCGCGACCGACGTCACCGGCGAACGCCGAGCGCTCGTGCGCGTCGTGATGCCGACCAGCACCGGTCGTCGCGTGCTGGCCGAGCACGAATTCGTCGGCCCGTTCCAGGCTGCTGGTTCCAAGGCGACGCTGCGCGTACCCGGCGTCGGCGACTTTCCCGATGCGCGCATCGATCTCGACGTCGAGCTCGAGCTGCGCGGCGCGCGGCCGCGGCGCGTGGGCTCCGTCGCTCTGGTCGGCAGCGGACTCGCGCGCCTGCGAAGCGACGCGGAAGCACGGCTCGCGCGCATCGAGGCCGACGGACCTCCGCTGGAGCAGGCGTTGGCCTCGTGCCGCGCGCGCGCCGCGCTGCTCGATCCGCGCTCGTCCTCGACCGAGTCCGCGCGTTTCCTGCTCGACCTCGCTGCGCACGCGGGCGAAGTCGAGCGCGAGGTCGCGCAGCTCGAGGCGGGACGTGATCCGTACCGGCGCCTGCCCGGCGAGCTGTGGCGCGTGGTGCGGCTCGCCGACGGCACGGACTTGGCCTTGCGCGTCTACGCGCCGCGATCCGCCTGTTCCGAGGCCCGCGTTCCGCTCGTCATCGCGCTGCACGGCGCCGGCGGAGACGAGAACATGTACTTCACGGCCTACGGGCTGGGACGCCTGCGCGATCTCGCGCACGAGCACGGGTTCGTCGCGGTCTGTCCCCGCGTCGGCTTCGGCGGGCTCGCGCCCGAAGCGTTCGACGCGATCGTGCAGGCACTCGTCTACACGCACGCGATCGACACGAAGCGCGTCCACGTGATCGGCCATTCGATGGGTGCGAACGCGGCGGGATCGCTGCGGCTCTCGCGCGCGGCGCGCATCGCATCGACGGTGCTCCTCGCCGGCGCGCCGCGCGCGGGCGGCGACGCGAACTCGCCGCCGCTCTACCTGGTGGGCGGCGTGTTGGATCCGCTCGCGAGCGCCGCGAGCCTGCGCCGCGCGGGCGAAGCGGCGCGCGCCGAGGGCGCGGAGGTCCTACTGCGCCTGCTTCCGGGCCGCGGACACACGCTGTTCGTCGGCGACGTCCTGCCCGACGCGATCGCGTGGTGTCTCGCGCGGAGCAAGCCGTGAGCCTCCCGCTCGCCACGGGCGACCTCCCCGGGATCGGTGGACGCATCAAGGACGGCCCGGCCGATTTCGTCGTCGAGGAAGTCGCGCTCTACGAGCCCTCCGGCACCGGCGAGCACGTTTACGTGCGCCACCGACGCTCGGGCGCCACCACGCAGGAGCTGGCGCACGCCTTGGCGCGCATGTTCGGCCTGCGGCACTTCGACGTCGGCGTCGCCGGCTTGAAGGACAAGATCGCGGTCGCCGAGCAGACGTTCTCGCTGCCCTTGCCCAAGGCCGATGTCGAGGTGGTCGCGGCGCAGATCGCGGCGGAATTGCCCGGCGAAGTCGTGTGGGCCCGCCGGCACGCGAACAAGCTGCGCCGCGGACACCTGATCGGCAACCGCTTCGCCGTGCTCGTGCGCGACGTGCACACCGGTGCGATCGAAGCGGCGCGGAGGATCGGCGCGCGCCTCGAAGCGCTGGGCGTCCCGAACTTCTATGGCGAGCAGCGCCTGGGCGACGACGGGCGCAACGTGGAGAAGGGACTCGAACGCTTACGCGACGACCGCCGCGACTGGCTCTCGAACCTCCACCGCACGGCGTGGCAGGCGGAGCAGTTCAATCTGTGGCTCGTCGATCGTCTGGCCGACGGCACGACTTCGGTCGTGCTGGCCGGCGACGTGGCGAAGCGCCTCGACAACGGCGCGCTGTTCGACGTCGAGGACGCCCTGGCCGAGACCCCGCGCGCGACGCGCCTCGAGATCACGCCCAGCGGACCGCTGTTCGGCTCGGACATGCGCCGTGCGCGACTCGTACCGGGCGAGCACGAGGAACGACGGATCGCCGCGAGCGGCATGACGTGGGAGGAGCTGCAACGCTCGCGGCTCCTCGGATCGCGCCGCGCGGCGCGCGTGCCGCTCCACGACTTCACCTGCGATGAAGCGGCCGAAGGTCTGTGGATCCGATTTCGTCTGGCGAAAGGCAGTTACGCGACGGTCGTGTTGCGCGAGTTCACGCGCTGATCCCACCCGCCTTCAGCGGGCCGGCATCTCGAACGTCAACGACGCCCACTGCGATTCCCAGTGGTGCGCGGCGTCCGGAGCGGCGCGCGTCATGTGCACGACGCGCACGAGGTGGACGCCGCCCTGCTTCGGAGTGAACGTCACACGTCCTTCGGCGTCGGTGCGCGTGCGCACTTCCTGGGTGGGATCCTGCTTCGGCATGAAGCCGACCAGCGCGTTCGCAAGCGGAGCCCCGCGGTGCAGGAGCCGCAGCGTTAGATCCGCGCCGGGGGCAAGCGTGCACGGGTTCGCGGTCGGCACGAGCTCGAGCGGGTACCCGAGCACGCGGTCCCAACCGATCTCCGGCTCGGAGGCTGTCCCCTTCAACGGCTGGGCGACGACGAACGTCTTGGCGCAGCGCGCGTAGAGCTCGAGTCCCTTGGCCGCGCTCTCGCCGCGCGCCTTGCGGTCGGCGACGACGGTTTCGAGGCCCTCCTCGATCAGATAGCGCTCGAACTTGTCGGCCTCGAGCTCGATCTCCGTGCCGACACTCTGATACCCGAGGACGTGCAGTCCCGGAGCACGCGCCTTCCACAACCCGGCCGGAGCCTTGCCGTCGAGCCCCAGAACCTTCTCCTCGCGGCCAGCCGGGTCGAAGGCGACGAACGAGAGGATGCGCTTCTCCTTGCGCGCCACGAGTTCGCCGACGAGATGCTCGCCGACGACGAGCTGAACGTCGACGCGCGTGTCGACCGCCGGCCGGAAGGAGGACGGTTCGAGCCAGAAATCGTGCGCGGCGAGTGACGTGGCGAGCGCGAAGAGGCCCAGGAAAGTCTTCAGGATCATGATGGTATCTCGCAAGGAGGGTGCCGCGCCGGTGCCCGCCGCCCCAGTGCGCTGTCGCACATCAGTCGAGTAGTCCCGAATAGGCAGTTCTCGTCTTCCGAGAACTGCAGGTCGAGGTCGTCGATCTCGATCCGCTCGGCGGAGTCGGTCGTGTTGTCCTCGATCAGGTCCTGCACCAAGCTGTTCCCCGAGGGCGTCGTCTGGACGGGATCGACGTCGTTGTCGCAGCAGGCGGCGACGACCTTCGGCAGCTTGGTGATGTTCGGCGCTTCGCTGTGGCTCGAAACCGGGGCGAGCGGGAACAGGTCACGAGTCGAGGCCAGGGCCACGGCCGCTGCGTGGTGGAAGCGCATGGGTAGGGAGCGCGCGGAGCCTTCCGGGTGGTTCCGCCTCCCCTACGGAGCGGGCGCCCCGGCTGGATGCCGCCGCCTGGACCTATCGGGAAGTCGGCGGATTCTCGGGCGCCACACATCCGTTCGAGCACCCTTGCGCGTAGGTTCTACATTGAGATGTTGCCGCGCGTGCCGGTCGATCCGCCGCCCGATCCGGCGCCCTCCGACGGCGACGGGTTGCGGGTCCAGGTCGCGCGCGTCGCGCGCGGCGACGAGAGTGCGCTTCGCCACCTCTACGACGAGCTCGGGCCGCGCGTCCTCGGGATCGCTCACCAGATCCTGCGCGACCGCAACGCGGCCGAGGACGTGGTCGTCGAGGTGTTCGCGCAAGTGTGGCGTCAGGCCGACCGCTACGACGACGCGAAAGGCAGCGTGGCGACCTGGATCGGCACGCTGGCGCGCACGCGCGCGATCGACATCCGGCGCTCGCTGCAGCGTCACTCGCGCCGCGAGTCCGCTCTGGAACCCGACGACGTGAATCAGCTACTCGACTCTGGCGTTTCTCCTTGGCTCGCCGCCGGCGACGCCGAGCGCGCGCGCACCGTGCGCACCGCGCTCGAGCGCCTGCCGCGCGAGCAGCGCCGGGCGCTCGAGGCCGCGTTTTTCGGCGGACTCTCGCATTCCGAGATCGCAGAGGCCCTCGGCGCGCCGCTCGGCACCGTGAAGACACGCATACGCTCCGGATTGAGCGCACTCCGGTTGACGCTGGGTTCGATCGAAGGAGAGATGGCATGAACGGGCACGAGTTCCTGGACGACGACCTGCGCGACCTCGCCGCGCTCTACGTCGTGGGATCGCTGGAGGGCGAGGAGGCGCGGCGCTACCGGGTGCACCTCCAGGGCTGCGATGCCTGCCGCGTCGAGGTCGATTCGCTGACGCCCACGGCGGCGCGGCTCACGCACGCGGCCCCCACGATGGCGCCGCCCCCGGAATTGTGGCAGCGCGTGCTGGAGCGGATCCGCGCGCCCGAAACGCATCGTCCGTCGTCAGCGCAGCGTCCACTGCAGGTCTGGAAGGAATGGACGACGCCGAGCAGCGCGCGCGGCGACGGGACGCACTACGTACCCGGCACCACCGAGGCCTTCGAGCCGATCGGCATCGACGGGATCGTGGTGCGTCGTCTGGCCGTGGACCGCGCGAAGGACCAGGTCACGATGCTCGTGCGGATGGCCGCTGGGGCGTCTTTCCCGGCTCACCGTCACGGCGGCGCGGAGGAGTGCTTCGTGCTCGAAGGCGATCTGCGCGTCGGCGATCTGCACATGCGCGGCGGCGACTTCCAGCGCGCCGAGGAGGGCAGCTTCCATCCGGTCCAGAAGACGGACGGCGGTTGCGTGCTCTTGATCGTGTCGTCGACGAAGGACGAGCTGATCGACTGATCGATCGATCACGCCCTCGCAGCCCGTTGGCCAAGTCGGGACGACTGGGCGGCATTTCTACGAACCGCCCGGGGATCGAGCGCGTCGGGACCGACTCGGGACAGCGAGGTTCGTTTCGCGGCCCGACCGGCGCGCGCTCCCCGCGGCACGCACTATGCTCTGCGCCCCGCGCGCGCCCTGACGCAGCGGGCCACCCGCATGACCTCGACGCCGAGCCAGCCCATCCCCTCGCTCCATCGTCGGCGCTTGCGCCGGTTCACCGTCCTCCTCGCCCTGCTCGTCGCGCTCGGCACCACCGTGTGGTTCCTGCGCGCCAGCCTGCTCGAGCGCGTCGTCACCTCGCTGGCCCGCACGCGAGCCGGGCTCGACGTCCAGTTCGAGGGGCTCGTGATCGAGGGCCTTTCGCGCGTGCGCGCCACGCGTGTGGTCGCCACGGCGCGCAGCGAGTCCGAGATCCTGAGATCCGCTGACATCACCGGACTCGAGCTCGATCTCCACGTAGCCGGTCTGTGGACCGACAGCGTCGTCGTCGAATCGCTGCGAGCGGGGAGTGCGCGTCTGCACGTCGACACGCGGCGCGGAACGTCGTCGGAGCCGGAGGCGAGCGAGGCGAGCGCGCAGCTGCCCGACGTCTGGCCCGCGGTGAGGATCGACGCGCTCGACCTCGACTTGGAAGCCGCTGCCGGCCGCGCGCGCCTGCGCGGAGCGCGTCTCGCGCTCGGCAAGCGGCCGGGAACCAGCGTCTTGACACTCGACGCGGAATCGCTCGATCTGCGCGACGAGACGCACGCCGCCGAGGGTCCGCTGACGCTGCGCGCCGCGGTCTCCGACTCGAAGGTCGCGATCGACACGTTGCGTTGGGAAGGCGTGGCCGAGGTCCGCGCCGCAGAGTACACGCCGACCGCGGATGGTGGTTTCGACGCGCGCCTCGAGCTCGACACGCGCATCGGTTCGGCCGTGCTCGACGCGCGCTCCGACGCGCGGTCGATCCACATCCGCGGCACGCTCGCGCGCGTCGAGCTGGCGAGCATCCTGCGTCTCCTGGGCGAGGACACGGACGACTACGGTGGAGCTTGGAGCGCGCGCGGCTCGTGCGTGGTGCCGATCGCGAACCCCGAGCAGTGGACCGCCGATGCCGACATCGAGGTCGACGAGCCGCGCATCGCCGGGCGCGATGCCGACCTGCTCGCGGGGCGTTTCCTGGCCACGACCGAGCACTACGACGCGCGCGACGTGCTGGTGCTCGCGGGCGCGAATGCGGCGCTGGCCGATCTCGTCCGCGTCGAGCGCGAGACGGATCTGGGTTGCGAGTTCCTCGAGCGCGCGACGATCGTGCTCGACGCCGACCTCGGGGACGTGCAGCCCTTGCTCGGTGACGCCTGGAGCATCCCGACCGGCGCGCCGCCCCACCGCGTGCGCGCCCGCGCCGTCCTCGCCGATCGCTGGTTCGAGCTCGAGCGCGGCCGCGCGCAGATCGGCGCGAGCGTCGTCGAGGTGGGCTCGACGCGCTTCCCCATCGGCACTGGTGCGCGCCTCCTGCTGCTCGATCCGTCGACGGAGATCGTCCTCTCGGTGCGCGCGCCCGACAGCGGCGAGCTGGCCGGCCTCCTCTTGCCCGATGACGTCGCGCGCAATCTCGGACTCGCCGGCGGCGTCGCCGGATCCGTGCGGCTGCGCTCGACCGCGACCGGGGTGTCGGCTTCCTTGACGTTGCGCGCGCGCGACGCGCGCGTCCGTGGCATCGCGATCGACGAGCTCGAGGTGCGGGCCGATCTCGACGACGGCCTGCTCTCGATCGAGCAGGTCGAGGTGAAGGCCGGCACCACGTCGATCACCGCGCGCGGCGAAGTGGACGTGCGCGCGCAGCGCTTCGCGGGCCTCGAAGTCGATGCTGACGTACCGGACTTGCGCGCGCTCGGCCTGACCCTCGGGTCCACCATCGAACTGCCTCAGGGTCGCGCCCGCGTCCACGCGCGGCTCGACGGCCCGCTCCTCGCGCCCGAAGGCAATCTGGAGGCCGAAGTCGAGGACCTCGTCGTCAGCGGCGTCGACATCGCCTGGATGCGTCTGCGCGCGCACGGCGAGGACGGCGTGATCGTCGTCGACGAACTCTCGGCCGCGTTGCCCATGGCGGGCACGTTCCGCGCCGCCGGGCGCGTGCGGCGCGAAGTGGACGGTCGCTTCAGCGCGAACGTGAATCGGCTCGACATCGACGCGCTCGAGGGCTCGGCCGTCCTCGCGCATCCGGCGCTCGTCACGATCGGCGACGGTGCGCTGCGGGTGACGGGGCTCGCGCTGGCCGGCGGCGATGGAGCCGCGCGACTGGCCTCCTTGCACGCGATCTACTCGGAGGGCGCCATCGACGGCCTCTGCGCCGACATCACGCTCGAGTCGGCGCGCGTCGGCCGGATCTTGCGCGCGTTCGGCGTCGGCGTGCCGGCCAGCTTGCGCGCCGACGGCCGCGCGACGATCGCACTCGCGGGTCTCGCCACCGGAGCGACGGACGGTCGCGTGGATGCCGCGATCGGCGTCGAGGTGCTGGATCTCTCCGACGTGGCGCTACCGCGCGGGTTCCAGGCCGAGGGTCGCGCCGGCCTGCGCGTCACCGTCAGCGGTCCGTGGCGCGATCCGCGCGGCGTTCTCGAGATCGAGGCGCACGATCTCGACCTGCGCGACGAGTCCGGCTACGCGCGGCTCAGCGGCGCCCACTTCACCGGGCGTGCGAGCGTCGGGGAGCAGCTCGACTTCGAGCCGTTCGTGTTCCGACTCTCGCGCGAAGCGCGCGTCGAAATCGCGGGTCGCGTTCACTGGCCCTTGGATCTGGATCGCATCTCACGCGGAGATTTCGCCGGCATCGAAGACGCGGAAGTCGATCTCGAATTGCACGCCGACGCTCCCGACCTCGCGCCGCTCGCCGACGCCTTCGATCTCCTGCGACGCACCGAGGGTTCGCTCGCGGGAGAGCTCGCCCTGCGCGGCACGGTGGGGCAGCCCTCCCTCAGCGGACGCATTCTGCTGCGCGGCGGCGGCGTGAAGCTCTCGTCCGCGCTGCCGGCGATCTCGGGCGCCGAGGTCGATATCGCGCTCGACGAAGGCCGCCTCTCGATCGAGCGCGCGATCGGCACGTACGGCGGCGGCCAGGTCGAAGTGTCCGGGACGATCGACGTGGGCGGGGCCGAACCGGTGCTCGACCTCGCGCTCCGGGGCACGAGCATCCCCTTGCTGCGCAGCGCGGAGATTTCGCTGCGCGCCGACGTGAACGTGCGCGTAGACGGCAAGTGGAGCGCACTCGCGCTCGAGGGCAACGCAGCGCTGAGCGACGCCCGCTTCGAGCAACGCCTGGACCTCGAACGCCTCAGGACGCTCTTCGAATCGAAAGCCGCGTCGGCCGGTGGACGACTCTTGGAGCTGCCTGCGATCACCGAACCGCCTTGGGACAACATGCGCATCGAGCTCGACGTGAGCTCCGACACGCCGGTTCGCGTGCGCACTCCGCTCCTGCAGGCGCAGATCATCACGCGCTTGACGATCCGCGGCACGGGCGCGAACCCCCTGCTCGGCGGCGCGCTCGAGCTCCAGGGCGGACGTGTCGCGCTGCCGGCTTCGAAGCTCGAGATCTCGCGCGGTCGTGTCGATTTCGATCCGAACGACCCCGGCCGCGCCGCCATCGACGTGTCGGCGGTGGGCCGGGTCAGCGGTTACGAGGTCCACGCCCGCGTCACGGGCATGACGGACGATCCGATCATCGATCTCTCCTCGATTCCGCCGGCCTCGCAGGAGGATCTGGCTCTGCTGCTCCTCGCCGGTCGCATGCCCGGCGCGCGCGGACTCGCGGTCGATCAGGACCGCGTCGTGGGCGAGATCGCGTCGGCCGTCGCGCGCGACCTGGCCTACGAGTGGTTCGGCGACGCGGGCGAGAGCTTCGCGGACCGGCTCGAACTGGCGACCGGCGCCGACGTCACGGAAGCGGGCTCGGATACGATCGAAGTGCGCTTCCGCCTCTCGGGACCGACGCGCGGCCCGGGTCGCGTCGTTTACCTGCGCGGTGAACGCGACATCTACGACCGCGTGAACATGGGCGTGCGCTTCCTCCTGCGGATGCCATGACGAGGCGAGCGGGAGCGCGGACGAGCGGGAGCAGCATCGCATCGATCGCGCTGCTCTTCGTGCTGTGTTTCGCGCTACAGAGCTGCGCGCTGTTCGGCGAGTCGCCCGAACCGGAGGACGTCGACCTGGTCTTCGAAGGCCTCGGACCGGTCGACCGCGAGGAGGCGGTGAGCCGCATCGCGTACGTGTTCGAGGACTTCGCGCGAGTGACGCGGGCCGAACCCGTGCTCGACGACGCCGCTTACGAGCTCGAGCTGCTCTTCAACGAACGCGGCTTCCGCGAGGCGCGCGTGCAAGCGACGCTCGAGCGGTTCGAGGACAAGCAGCCCTCGGCGAAGTTCGAGGTGCGGGCCGGAGTCCGGACGCGCCTCGCGCGCCTCACCACGCCGGGCGTCCCGGATCGGGATCGACGCGACGTCGTCTCGATCCTCAGCGGCGTCGAGGTCCTGGACTGGTACTCGGAGCGCGCTGTGAGCGTGGGCTCGCGCGCCGTCCTCGAGTGGTATCGCGACCGCGGCCACATCGACGTGGTGGTGAGCGAGGCGCGCGTCGAGTTCTCGGACGACGGAAGCGAAGCCGTGGTCGAAATCCCCGTGGTACCCGGGGCGGCGTATCGCCTAGCGCGAGTCGACGTCGAGGCCGAAGCCGAGGGCCAGGCGGTCGCCTGGCCGGCCGAAGTGCCGCGGTCCGCGATCGAGGAATCGCTGCGCGATCTCCTGCGCGCGCCCTACTCCGACCGCGTGATGCGCACGGCGCGCGGTCGCATCGCGAACATGTTCGCCGAGAACGCGCACCCCGACGCGAAGGCCGTCCTCGCTTCGCGCGAACTCGGGACGGGCGAGGTCGTGCTCGCGTTCCGCGTCGATCCCGGTCCACGCGTCCGCGTCGGATCCGTGCTATTTCGGGGGCAGGTCGCGACCAACGAGAAGTTCCTCGAGAAGCGCGTCGTCCTGGAGGAAGGAGCCTTTTATCAGCGATCGCTCCTGCGCGCGAGCCTCGCGAACCTCTCGCGCGCCGGGCTCTTCGATCGCGTCTCCGTCGACCTGGCTCCGGCGACCGAGCGCGCGGATCGAGACGGCACCGTGACGCGCGACGTCGTCGTCGAGGTCGAAGAGGCGGCGGCGCGCGAGTTCTACATCGAGCCCGGGTACGGCTCGTACGAAGGTCTGCGACTCGGCATCGGGGCGCGGCAGAAGAACCTGTTCGGGACGGGTCGCATCCTCGATTTCTCGGTAACCGCGGCCAAGCTCGCGCAGCGTGCAGATCTTTCGCTGATCGATCCCTGGCTGCTCGGGCCCGAGGCCACCGCGATCGCGACTGTCTTCTGGAATCGACGCCAGGAACCGTCGTTCCTGCGACTCGAACAGGGCCTCAAGCTGGGCGCTTCGTGGCGTTTGAGCGAGGAATGGGGCGTGCGCGGCACGTGGGAGTACCGCGAGACCAACACCAGCGACGTCGAGGTCGACGCGCCCGAGTTCATTGACGACGTGAACGTTTCGGAGGTCTCGCTCGAGCCGACTTGGGACACGCGCGACGCCTACGACGATCCGCACCGCGGGCAACTCTCGCGCGCCGGGCTCGACCTCTCGCTCGACGTGTTCGGATCCCAGATCGAGTACGTGCGCTTGAAACTCGAGCACGCGCACTTCGTGCCCCTCGGATCGAGGACGACGCTGGCGCTTTCGGCCCGCGCGGGCTGGATCGCGCCGATCGGCGCGACGGAGGAGATCCCGATCCAGGAGCGCTTCTTCAACGGCGGCGAGAACAGCGTGCGCTCGTTCAGCGAGAGCAAGCTCGGCCCGAAGGACTCGAACGGGAACCCGATCGGCGGCGAGGCCACGACCACGGCGACGGTCGAGCTCCGTCAGAGCATCGGACGCCGCTTCCAAGTCGCGGCGTTCGTGGACGCGGGCACGGTCGAGTTGCAGCACCAGGACGTGTTTCGCTTCACCGACCCTGGTTTCGCCCTCGGACTCGGGCTGCGCTACCTGCTCCCGATCGGTCCGATCCGACTCGACGGCGCACTGAATCCCGACCCGGGCGAGGGCGAGGCCGACAGCGCCGTGCACCTGTCGGTCGGCTTCTCGTTCTAGCAGCTCGTCGAGAGCCGCAGCGCGAGCACCCGCGACGCCGCGGTCGGACATTCTGGCTCGACGCCGCAGTCGGAAACGCCGGCTCGACGCCGCAGTCGGAGACGCTGGCGCGACGCCGCAGTCGGAAACGCTGGCGCGACGCCGCAGTCGGAGACGCTGGCGCGACGCCGCAATCGGAAACGCTGGCTCGACGCCGCAGTCGGAAACGCTGGCGCGACGCCGCAGTCGGAAACGCTGGCGCGGGGGCTAACGCGTGCTCATCCAGGCATCGAGGCGCCGCGCGCGCGCATCCCACGTGTGCTGCACGGCGCGCGCGCGCAGGTTCGCGGCGATCGTCGCGCGCAGCGTCTCGTCGCCCAGCACGCGACCGATCCCGACCGCCAGCGCGTGCGCGTCGTCGGGCGCGACGAAGACGGCATCGCGATCGGGCGTGAGGATCTCGCGCAGGCTGGGGAGGTCGCTCACGACGAGCGGGAGCCCAGCGGCCATGCTCTCGAACACCTTGAGCGGCGACGTGTACTTCGCGCTGATCACGGGACGCGCTCGATTCGGCACGACGCCGACGTCGCCCGCCGCGAGGTACAGCGCCACGCGTTCGGGCGCTTGAAAACCGTCGATGCGCAGGTTCGTGAGGCCGCCGGCGTGCGCGCGCAACCGGGCGACGTCGGCGTCGAGCCCACCGGCCACGACGAAGTACGTGTTCGGCAAGTGACGCGCGGCATCGACGAGCACGTCAACGCCTTTCCAGGCGAGCAATCCGCCGGTGTAGACGGCGATCGGTGCATCGGCCGGCAACGTCAGCGATCTCCGCGCATCCGCGCGCGAGGGCAGTCGCAGGAAGCGCGTCGGCTCGAAGCCGTCGTGCTCGACGGTGATCGCTTCCGCGGGGATCCCGAGCGCGACCAGGTCCTCGCGCACGCCTCCCGAGATGGCCACGATGCCGCGCACTCCGCGCGCCGCTTCGAGCAGCCAGCGCCGGCGCGTTCGACCTCCGGGCACGCGGTGGATCTCCAGGAACGTGCGCGGATGACCGCTGCGGACGAGCCGCAGCGCGCACTCGACCTCGCGTGAGATCACGAGGGCCGTGGGCGCCTGCTCGAGCACGAAACGCGCAGCGTTGCGCGCGAAAGTGAGCTCCTGAAGCCGCGCCGGCACGTACTGCAGGACGCGCGGAACGCGTTCGATCCAGTCGACACACGCGACGCGCAGGACCTCCGGCCGTGGACCCGGAGGAACGCCGTACCACTCGAACGCGTCCGCGCCCGCGGGCAGCTCGACATGCGCGCGCCGGTCCGCGATGACGAGCGTGGTCCGCCTGCCGGCGCGCGCGAAGGCCGCGGCGACGTGCGCGACCTGCACACCTTGCGCGCGACGCGAAGGAAAACGCGTGTTCGCGACGAGCACGAGTTCCGGGTCGCTCATCGCGCGCGCCCTTTCACTGAGACTTCGGGACTTCGTCGGTCCCGCCGATTCCGGTGCCGCCGCCGCCGTAACCGAGACCTTCGATGAGGCGCTTCTGCTCTTCCAAGTCGTGCGCCGAATACTCGATCCGGATCTCGGGCATGCCGGCGAACCACGCGCGCAGGGCTGCGTGCAGGCGCGCCGACTGCTCGGGTGCGGATGCCGCGACGTTGCGCTGCTCGGCAGGATCCTGCACGAGATCGAGCAACACGATCGACAATCCGTTGTCCGCGCGGCCGGTCGCCCAGTCGTCGCGCTCGATCAGGTCGAAAGGCACGAGCAGCTTCCAGCGCTGGTCCTGGATGGAAGCGTACAGATGATTTTCGGCGAACGAGTACTCGCGCACGCTCTCGACCTCGCCGCGGACGAGCGGGAGGAGACTCGCGCCGTCGATCTTCGAGTACAGGTCCGTCTCGGGAGGCAGCTCGATCTGCATGAGATCGCACACGGTCGGCAGGAGATCGATCTCGTCCACGATCGCGGTGACGCGCTTGCCGGCCGGGAGCCCGCGCGGCCAGCGCATCACGAGCGGGATGCGCAGATTCGTGTTCACCATGTGGTTGTGCTCCCACAACGGCCGTTTCTGCCCGAAGTCCGTCTCCCCCAGCGATTCGCCGTGGTCCGACGTGACGATCAGGATCGTGTCGTCCAGCGTGCCCAGCGCCTCGAGCTCGGCCATCAACGCGCCGATCGCCGCGTCGGCTTGCGTCACCCCGCCGTAGTAGAGCGCCTGGATCTGCGCCACGTCCGCCGCGGTCGGAACCGCGGCGCCGCTCTCGATCGCTTCGCGGTGCTGCGCGTAGAACGACTTGACCGGACCGGTGTAGGCCGGGTCGACGTACAGATCGCGGAACTCCTTGGGCGGGTCGTAAGGCGTGTGCGTCGAGTACAGGTGGACCATGGCCAGGAATCGGCGCCGTCCGTTCTCGGCCATCCACTCGCGGGCGGTGCCGGCCACGTCACCGCCGACTTTCTGCTCGAGCTTCGCGCTGAGGATGTTCAACAAGAGATCCGAGCGGAACACGCTCCACGCGCTCTCGGCGACGACGAGCCCGTGGCCGGCGAGCTGCTCGTAGTAGAGATCGAAGCCCTGGATCAGGCCCGATCCCGTCGACAGCGTCCCCGTATGGAACGAGACCGACAGGAAGTCGTCGTCGCGGAGATCACGACCGTCCTTCCGTCGCGCGCTCTCGACGTGCGACGCGAGCGTCGTGTTCTCGACCATGCGCGAGCCCGGAGCCATCTTCACCAGCCCGTGACGACGCGGATACTTGCCCGTGAGCATCGAACCGAAGCTGGTCCACGTGAACGGCGCCTGCACGAACGCGTTCTCGAACAGCACGCCCTCGCGCGCGATGCGGTCGATGTGCGGCGACTTCACGACCGCGTGTCCGTAGCAACCCAGCGTGTCCTGCCGCAGCGCATCGACCACGACGAGCACGATATTCGGCAGGTCGCGCGTACGCTCGTTCGGCAAGCCGTGGTCCGCGAGCACGTCGCGTTGCGCAAGCAGGAAGACTCCTCCGCCCAGGAAGACGAGCGCCACGGGCCCGACGAGCTTCCAGCCGAGTCGATCGACGAGCAGCGCCAGCGGCCGCGCCATGAACCGCGCCACCACGATCGCCGCGACCAGGAAACCGAGCGCGGCCAGGATGCGCTCGATCGAGAACGACGAACGCCCGTAGAAGACGAGCGGACGCGTCCACCAGTAGATCTCGGCGAAGACGGCAACGCTGAGGCCCAGCGCGAGCAGCGCCTGGAGCCGCGCCAAACGGCTCCAGTGTCCCAGGGCCGGATGGAAGACGAGGCCCACGAGGAACAGCACCGCGACCGCCAGCGCCACGTACTCGAAGACCGCTGCGGCGAGACAGCCGGCGAGTGACGCGGGCGTGAGCGCCGCCGACGTGACCGAGGCCGCGACGACGCCGTCGACGAGGCCGAAAAGACCTCCGAGGAACAGTCCGGCACGGACCGAGATCCCAAGCGTCTCGGGAAGTTTCTGGAGGGGGGCGGCAGTCCTCATTCGGAAAGACTACCCGAGGCGCCAGGAGATCCGGCGGCCAACATCGCTCACGTCCGAGGCTTCGCGCGGCACGCGGTAAGCGAGCCCGCGCGCCCCGCCGTCCGCGGCCAATTCCTCCTCGACGACGAGTCCCGTTCCGTCGACTTCATAAGTCCGCGTGAGGCGGCTCGCTTCGACGCGCGAGCCGTCGCGGTGCGCGAGGCGCGACTCGATCACGATCGCCGTGCCCTCGATGCGCACCTCGGGCGCGAGATCGAATGCACTCGACACGCGCGGGTGGCCGAACGCGAGGACTCCGCGCCGTGCGACGCGCGGCGGCGTGAGCAGCGCGTCGACGAGACGTCCGCGACGCGCGGCGACGCGCGCCAGCCAGAGCGAGAAGCGCAGCTCCGAGCCTCCGCCGCGCCAGCCGCGCGCGAGCGACGGCCAGCCGGCGCTCCCGTTCCACTCCCCCTCGCTCGCGCAATCTTGGCGACCGCGCGGCAGGAGGTCGGCGCCGACGCGCTTGCCGAAAACGCGGACCAGTCCCGCGCCGTGCGGGCTGCCGTGATGCACGTTCACCGCCGGTCGCGCGCCGCGCACCCACGCGACGACGTGACCGTCCTCGAGTCGGCCGAGTTGCGCGTTCGGGAACCAGCGCAAGGAGACATCGATCGATCCGACTCCGGCTTCGTATGGCGCGGGCAATCCCGCGATCTCTTCGAGCTCGTCGAGCACGCGCGCGATCCACAGGCAATGGCCGGCCCAGAAGACCGGACATTGGTAGCTCGGCGCTCGCCCGCGACCCGGCAGATGGCTGCGAGGTCGTCCTTCGAGGTCGAGATGGGCCGCGAACGCGCGGAACGCGCGCAGGGCCGCGAGACCATCCGCCGGATTGCGGAAGAGACGCCAGCCGCTCGCGAAGGCGTGGACGTCGAACGGGTTCGAGGCGACCTCGTACTCAGCGCCCCAGTACCACGGTTTCGCCTCGACGAGCCCGCACTTGATCCCGTCCGGCGCCTGCAGAGATCGCGCGAAATCGAGCCCGCGTCGGATGGGCACCGCGAAGAGCGTGTCGCGCGGATCCCGGCCCATCTCCTCCAGTGCGTGCATCAGGAACGCCGGGATGCGCGACTGGTAGAAGCTCGAGACGTCGGCCGCGCCCGGGTGTTCCGCGCCCCACTCGAGCGGGTGGTACGGATAGCTGCCGTCGGGATGCTGGATGCCCTCGAGTACGCCGACGGCTTCGATCGCCGCGCGCTCGAGGTCGGCGTCCGGTTCGAGCGACGCGGCCGCGGCGAGCCCGGTCAGGCCCCACGCGCGCTGCGCCGGGACGCCCTTGTCGAGCACGGCGTAGCGCAAGTACGTCCGCGCGTGCAGGCGGCTCGCTGCGCTGAAACGCGCGCGATCCTCGGCCGAAAGCCTGGGCCCGAGCGACTTCACCACGTGCGCGAGCGCATCGCTCGCCGCGCCGCCGTCGATCACCGCATTGGAGCAGTTGAAGGGATCGTGCCGGCCGGGACGGAACGTGAAGCACGGGCTGTTTCCCTCGCGCTGCAGGTTCGCGCAGGCGCGACGCGCTTGACCGACGGCGAGATCCACGAGCCAGTCCCCGTCGGCCTCTGGATCGCGCGCGAGCAGTTCGCAGGCGATAACAGCCGCGCCCACGTTCTTCCCCGTGTGCTCGACCTGGTGGTCGGGACACACGATGCGGCCTTCCGCGTCGCGGAGCGACGCGAGCCACTTCACGACGCGGCGCAGGGGCTCGAGGAATTCCTCGCGGACGATGCGCGCGCTGGTCATGGCTCGGAGAGGATCGGGTCCAGCGCGATCCGACTCAACGACGAGGCCGGATCAAGCGCGCAGGAACCCCGTGAACTGCTCCCACACTGGCGCGAGCGGCTCCTCCGGCCAACCTTCGGCGCGGCGGTAGAACTCGACCACGTAGTGCTCGAGGACGGTCATCCCGACGCAGGCCTTGACCCACCAGGCGGCGAACTCGCCGTGGTGCTTGCGGTAGAAAGCCAGACGGTTCCGGTGGTACTCGACCGCGTAGTCCTCGCGCTGGCGCGAGGTGAGCCCGCCCGCGTGCACGACGCGCGCGCCCTCCAGATACCCGACGCGCCAGCCGGCTTCCCCGAGACGACGACACAGGTCGGCCTCGTGAAACGCGACGCCCATCGCCTCGTCGAAAGCGCTCTCGCGCTTCAGGGCCTTGCGGCGCATGAGCAAGCAGGCGCCCGAGGGACACTCGACGTCGCCGTCGGTTTCGTAGTCGAAGTCGGCAGCGAAATAGCGCTTCACCTCGCGGTTCGCGGGCAGGGCCTTCTGCAGCGGCGTGCCGAAGAAGAGCGGCGTCCACAGGTTCGGGAGCCGCATGTGCTCCTTGCGCGTCTCGCCGTCCGGTCGCACGAGCCGCGGCGCGACGGCGCCGTAGCGCAAGTTCGTCTCGAGGAACGTCACCATCTGCTTGACGGCGTTGCTCTGGATATGCGTGTCGGTGTGCAGGAAGAGCACGTACGCGCCGCGCGCCGTGCGCAAGCCCTGGTTCATCGCCCCGGCGATGCCGCAGCGCTGCGTGTTGCGCAGGAGGCGCACGTGCGGGAACTCGTCCGCGACCATGCGCGCCGACCCGTCGCGCGACCCGTCGTCGACGACGATCACCTCCGACGACAAGGGCAGCGTGGCCTTGAGGCTCTCGAGGCAGGCTTTCAGGTGGCTCTTCGTGTTGCACGAAGGCACGACCACGGAGAGGACGGTCACGCGTCACCTCCCATCTCGCGGACGAGGCGCTCGGCGAGCCGCTCGACCTCGTGGTCGCGCGCGACGATCGCGCGCAAGTCGCGGCCGAGGGCGACGCTCTCCGCACGTGGCCGGTCGAGATGCGTCGCGATCTTGGCCGCGAGGTCTCCTGCATCGCCCTTCGTGAAAGCGAGCGAGAGCGCGCGCTCGCCCATGTCCGCGAGCAGCGGCGGAACCGCCTCGTTGCACGACACGAAAGCTCGAGCGCTGGCCATCGCCTCGAGCACCACCTTGTCGATGCTGCCCGTGAAGCTCGCGTTGACGACGACGCTCGCGCGGCTGTACCAGCCGGCGATGTCGCGGTAGGGCACTTCCCCCGCAAGATCCACCTTGTCACCCAACCCCGAGCTCGCGAGTGCCTGCCGCACACGCTCGCCATATGCCTTATCTGCCACCGTGAGACCTCCTCCGACGAGGTCGAGACGGAGATCCCGCCCTGTCGCCGCGAGCCGCCGCACCGCCTCGATCACGGTCAACGGATCCTTCGCGGGCGTGAGCCGCCCCACCGCGAGAATCCGCGGTGGATCGGCCGGGTCCTCCTCCCGACGTCCGAAGTGGTGCAGGTCGATGCCGTGACCCGTCACCACACGACGTGGAGTATCGATCCGCAAGGACTCGGGGCTTGCGGTGAAGACCTTGGAGACCACGTTCGAAGCGCGTACGAGTCGCGCGTCCACCGCGGCGTGCGTGTACCACAGGTAGAGGCGCGCGCCGTGACGCCGCGCCGGTCCGTCGGCGAGCAGCGCGTAGCGCGGCACCATGTGCGCCAGCACGACGTCGAAGCCGTCCTTGCCGAGCGCCTCGGAAAGAACTGCGCGGTAGCGGAAATAGCGCCGGATCGTGCCTTTGCGGCCGATCTCGCGCCAGTCGACGTTCGCGGGGAGTCCGGCCGTGTTTCCGACCTCCAGGGCGACCACGCGCACGCGTTCCGAGCGGCGCGCGAACGCTTCGATCCAGCGCGGGACGAAGCCCAGCACCGCATCGTCGGCGTCGAGGACCTGCGTCAGGAAGAGGAGTTTCACGATGGCCTCCGCGCGGTCTCGGCCAGCAGCTTCAGGCCGTCGGCGTAACCGCGGATGGTGCGCGCACGCTCGCAGTGCCTCACCGAGAGGCGTCCGGCTTCGCCCAGCGCGCGCCGCGCGGGTTCGTCGCGCAGCGTCGCGGCGATCGCTTCGGCCAGAGAGCCCGTGTCGAAACCGGCGAAGCGGCCGTTGACGCCATCCTGGATGAGTTCGTTCATCACGCCCACGCGCGTGCTGACGACGGGCGTGCCGCAAGCCATCGCCTCGACCGTGAAGCGCGGTCCGCCCTCGCACGTCGAGGCGCACACGACGACGCGGCTCGCGCGGTAGATCACGGCGAGGTCATCGGCCGAGTCGACCCACTCGACGAAGCGCGCTTCGACGTGCTTCGCTTGCGCGCGCGCCTGCGTGGCGTCGCGCAACGGTCCCTTGCCGACGAACAGCGCGCGCAACTTCGTGCCGCGCGTCGCGAGCAGCGCCAGCGCATCCACGATGCGGTCCAGTCCCTTGTTGCCGACCATGCGGCCGACGAAACACACGTCGTATTCCGCGGGCGGCGCGACATCGGCCGGCCGGAACACGTCGAAGTCGATGTACAGCGAGGGCAGCACCAGGATCTGCTCACGCGGCACGCCCCAGCTCTCGAGGAGCGCCGGCATCTCCACGTGGTTCACGACGCGGAACGCTGCCGCGCGCGTGCGTGCCCAGCGCACGTACGTGCGCGCGACGCGCTTGTCGAAGCGCTCGCGCAGATCCGCCGCGACCGGATGGCCGGGGACGTGGTGGATCTCGGACAGGTACGGCACGCCCGTCGCGGCCGAGAGCCGCGCGCTGCCGACGCCGTTGTAGAACCAGCCGTAGTCGTGGCTCGTGATCAGCGCGTGCTGGTGCTCCGCGACGAGCTCCAGACCTTCGCTGGCGATCCAAGCGATCATGCGCGAGCGCCCGACGGGCGCCGTGTGGAGGTGGACGTTGCCGGCGAACGTCGCGACGGTCGGCGGCCGCGGAGGCCGCGGGCAGAGCACGTCGATCCGCTCGAAGGCCTGCGCGAAATCGGTCAAGAGCGTCGCGAAGGGGCCGCGCTCTCCGATCGCGACCTGACGGTCGCCCGAGACCATCAGGAGGCGCACGCGCGTTCCTCAACGACCCGCGTGTAGATGTCCGCGAGCCGGTCGGCCAGCGCGGACGCGGAGTTGCGCTTCTCGACGCGCAAACGCGCGCGCACGGCGAGTCCATTCGTGAGCGCGGGCTCGTCGAGGAAGCGCGCCAGCCCGAACGCGAGCTCGTCCGTGCTCGTCGCGAGCCAGCCGGTGCGCTCGTGCGCGATCAGTTCGGGCACTCCGCCGACCGACAGCGCGAAGGCCGGCTTGCCCGCGGCCGCGGCCTCGATCAGCGCGACCGGCGCGCCCTCGTTGCGCGACGTCAAGAGCACCGCGTCGAGATCCGCCAGCACGGCCGGCATGTCCGTGCGCACGCCGACCATGTGCACGCGCGCTTGCAACTCCGGCGCGAGCGCGCGGATGCGCCGCTCGAGCGCGCCGCGCAGCTCGCCGTCGCCGACGTAGACGAGCTGGAGCCGCGGGTACTTCTGCGCGAGCACCCCGATGACGTCCAGCGCGAGCTCGGGCTGCTTCACCTCGGCGAGGCGCCCGACGACGCCGACCAGATAATCCGAGGGCTTCGCGCCGACCAGCGCGCGCAGTTCGCCGTGGCGCCGTTCGATCGCGAGGAACGGGTCGATGTCGATGCCCGGCGGCACGACGACGAGGCGCCGCTCTTCCACGACCTGCAGTCTCAGCAAATCCTCCGCGGTCGCGTGCGCGACCGCGATCACACGGTCCGTTTCGCGTGCGAGGCGCGTCTCGAGCGCGATCAGGCCGCGCGAAACCGGCTCGGGGAAGTAGCCCTCGAGCACGTGCCCGTGGAACGTGTGCACGCGCGCCGCGCGCGGCACGCTGGCCGCCGCGCGCCGGCCCAGCGCTCCGGCCTTGCTCGCGTGCGTGTGCACGACGTCGGGCCGAAAGGCTCGAAAGCGCGCTTTCAGGCCGGAAAGCGCGCGCAAGTCTCCCACGCCCGTGAACCCGCGCCCGAGGCCGGGCACGCGCTCGACGTGCAATCCGCGCTCGACGAACGCGTCGAAGAGATCGCCTTCGCCCGCGAGCGGCGTGCCCGCGTACAGCCGGACCTCGTGTCCGCGCGCGACGAGCTGCGCGTCCGCGGCCAGCGCTTGGCGCGCCGGCCCGCCCAGGTTCAAGCGCGTCAGGACGCGGGCGATGCGCATGCGAGGTACACGGGTGCGTGTCGATCCCACACGTCCTGGACGATCGCGTCGAGCCCACGCGACGGAGCCGCGATGCCGAGCGACGCGAGCCGCCCGAGATCGGGCACGCGCCAAGCCACGTCCTCGAACGTCGGATGCACCGCGCGGCGCGGATCGACGTGCTCGAGATCGCAGGCACCGCCCGCGGCGCGCGCGACGGATTGCGCGATCTCGAGCACGCTGGCGCGCGCCACGCCCCCGACGTTCAGCGGCCCGCCCGGCACGGACTCGCGCGTGAGGAGTTCGACGAGTACGTCCGCGACCTCGTCGACGTGCGCCAGCGTGCGCACTTGCTCGCCCGTGCCGTGCACGCAGAGCGGCAGACCTGCGCGCGCGCGCTCGACGAAGGCCGGCAGAACCATGCCTTGCGCGGACTCCTGCCCCGGACCGACGACGTTGAAGAAGCGCACCGCGACCGGCTCGCGCCCGACTGGCCACGCGCGCGCGCTCGTCAGCCGCCGCTCGCCGGCGATCTTCGCCGCGGCGTAGGCCCAGCGTCCGACTTCGTGCGGCGCGCGCACGGGATCGTCCTCGCGAAGCGGCCGGCGCGCGGGCAAGTAGACCTCGCTCGACGACGCATAAACGATGCGCGGCAGCTCGCGGTCGCGACACTCGGCGAGCGCACCGAGGAGCGCCTCGACGGGCGCGAGGTTGCCGCGACGCGCAGCCTCTGGATCGGCCAGCACGCGCGCGACGCCGACGACGCCGGCGAGCAGGAGGATCGAGTCCGCGCGACCGAAGCTCGCGAGTTCGCGCTTCCAGTCGCGCGCGTCCGCGAGGTCCGCGGCGCGGATCCCCGGACCGGACCGGCGGTCCAGGACGAGCACGTCGCGGCGGCCGCTCGAAGCGCGCTCCAGCGCCCGGACGACTCCGGATCCGATCAGCCCGGCTCCGCCCGCGACGACGATGCGGCACGGTCGCGGCGAAATCGATGCAGGGGGCGGCATGGGAGCTCGGACGAGACGAGGACCCTAGTCTTCCGACGCGCGCTCCGAAAGCGCGCAGCGCGAACCGCCCTGCTAGATCACGAAAAGCAGCAGGTGGTACGCGAAGAGCAGCGTGTACGCGCCCGCGGCCGTCCACAACCCGAGCCGCGCCAGCTGGAAATTCTTGTGGATGCACAGCACGCACAAGGCCGTCGCGATCACCGTCGACTTCAGCACCACGAAACCCGTGCGGCCGGTCTCCAGGAGCAGCGCCGCCACCGGATTCACCTCGGTCCCGCCGTTCTGCAGGTGGACCAGCGTGAAGAAGCTGTCCCCCGTGTTCATGAGCGCGATCCACAAGAGCGCGAGCAGGAGCCCGGGCTCGTAGGCGTCCACGAAGCTCCCCTCGAGCTCCTCGCCACGTCGGATTCCGCGGCGCCGTCCGCCGGACAGCATGAAGCGCGAGAAGCGCGGCGTCTTGCGCTGACGGCGATCCGGACCGCGCGGGTGCGGCGGGCTCGCGCGTTCCGGATCTCCGGCGCCGTCGTTCGGGAGGAGACCCTGCATGAACCTGCCGTTACTGGGGAGGATCGGCCGCGGTCGGGCCGGATCTGGAATCTCGTTCCGGATCAGCCTGCCAGCACGTCGCGGTAGACGGCCAGCGTCTCGTCGAACATGCGCTCGAGCCCGAAGGATTCACGCACGCGGGAGGCGCCGGCACGGCCGAGGCTCTGGCGCAGAGCGGGATCGCGCGCGAGCCGCAGGAAGCCCTCGGCCAGTGCGGCGTCGTCCGCGGGCGGCACGAGGAGGCCGGTGACGTCCTCGGCCACGACCTCGGGGACCGCCGAGACGCGCGATGCGAGCACGGGGAGCTCGGTCGCCATCGCCTCGAGGAAGACCAGTCCGAGGCCCTCCCACAGGGAGCACATGACGAACACGTCCGACGCGGCCAGGATGCGCGGAACGTCGCGGCGGATGCCGGCGAAGACGCACGCGCTTCCGAGTTGGAGCTCGCGCGCGTGCGCTTCGGCCTTCTGGCGCCAGTCGCCGAACGGATCGTCGCCGACGAGCAGGAGTTTGATCTTGGGATCCGTCCGGCGCGCACGGTCGAAAGCGCGCAACAGCACGTCGTGTGCCTTCTGCGCCGCGAAACGCGCGACGCAGGTGAAGACGATGTCGCGGGGACCGAACCCGAACTCGGCGCGACAGGCGAGCTTCTCCGCGGCCGGGATGCGCGCCGCGGCTTCGAACGGCGCGGGGTCGAGGCCGTAGTACACGCGCCGGATGCGCGCGCGGTCGACACGCCCGTACTGCTCGACGAAGCGGCCGACGTGATCCGAGAGCACGATGACGCGCTTGGGCACGTTGCCCACGACGCCGTGCACGCGCGATACGAGCGCACGCTTCAGCACTTGCTCGTCGTTGTGCTTGCTGCTGACGAGCCGGCCGCGCCCGCCGGCGGCGAGCGCGGCGACGGCGCCGATCGCGTCGGCCTTCAAGAGGTGCGTGTGCACGAGGTCGAAGCTGCGCACGCGCGCGATCAGCGCGAAGGGCGAGATGCGCTCGGCCGATCGCGCGCCCGCCCGGCGAAAATCGTCGGCCAGCGACCCGGTGCCCTTCAGCCACGCGATGTGAACCTCGTGACCGCGCGCCGTCTGCCCGCGCGTCTGCGCCAGGAGGTGCATCTCCGCGCCGCCGACGTCGAGCGTCGTGATCACGTGCAGGATCTTCACGCGACCTCACGGTAGACGGCCGCGAGGCCCTGGACCATCGCCGCGGCCGTGTGCTGCTCGAAGAGGCGAGCGCGCGCCGTCGCGCCCTGCGCGCGGCATTCTTCGGGCCCGCGCGAAAGTTGGATGCGCAGCGCGGCGGCCAGCGCTTCCGCGCCGATCGCGCTCGCCAGCTCGCCGGTCGCGCCGCTCTCGACGAGGTCGCGCGCGCCGTCTACCGGCGTCGCGACCACGGGTTTCGCCGAAGCCATCGCCTCGAGCGCCGCGTAGGGCATCCCCTCCCAGCGCGACGGCAGCACGAGGAAGTCGGCGGCCGCGACGAGGCGCGGCACGTCCGTGCGGAAGCCCAGGAAGCGCGCGCGCGCCTCGACGCGGAGTTCACGCGCGAGCGTGCGCAGCGCGGCCTCGTCCTCGCCGAATCCGGCGAACGCGACGTGCAGCCGCTCGAGCCCGGGCGCGGTCAGCGCCTCGAGCAGGATGTCCTGTCCCTTGGCCGCGTTCAGCAGACCGACCACGAGCGCGAGGGGCGCGCGCGTGTCGTCGGTGAGCTCCGCGCGCGGCACGGGCACCGCCGACAGCCAGGGCTCCGGATCGATCCCGTTCGGGACGACGCGCACGCGCGCGCGCTCGACCACGCCGGATTCCGCGATCGTGCGGCCCTCCGACGGCGACACGGCGATCGTGCGCGCCGTGTGGCCGCTCAAACCCTGCTCGATCGCGCGAAAAAGGGCGCGTTTCGGACCTGAGAACATCGCGCCGAACAGGAACGAGTAGGTGTGCGGCGTGTGCACGCGCGCGCCGATACCCTCGAGCACCGAGGCCATGCGGCCCAGCGCGCCGGCCTTGCTCGCGTGCGTGTGCACGACGTCCGGGCGCTCGTCGCGCAGCACGCGGCGCAGCGCGCGGAAATCGCGCGCGTCGGCGCGCAGCGAAAGCTCGCGCACCATCGGCACGCGGTGCACGCGCACGCCGAGCGCTTCGAGACGCGCGAGATCGCGCTCGAAATCCGGCTGCCGCAGCGCCGACACCGCGACCGCCACGTCGAGCCCGATCGCGCGTTGCCCCGCGGCCACGTCGACGAGGTGGCGACGCGTGCCGCCGATCGTGCATTCCATCACGTGCAGGACGCGCACGCGGAGCTCAGTACGCGCCCGAGCCCTTGACGACCGCGAAGCCCGTCAAGGCGATGATGACCACGTCGAGCAGAAGCGACTGGTTCTCGATGTAGTACAGGTCGTAGTCGAGGTTCTCGTGGATCGCCGCGGCGCGCGCGTAGCTGATCTGCCACAGGCCCGTGATGCCCGGCTTCACGCGCAGACGCTCGCGCTCGAGCGGGCCGTACTGCTCGACGATGAAGCTCATCTCGGGCCGCGGCCCGACGATGCTCATGTCCCCGGCCATCACGTTGAAGAACTGGGGCAGCTCGTCGAGGCTGTACCGGCGCAGCCACTTCCCGATGCGCGTGATGCGCGGGTCGAACGACGACCGCGGCGTCAGCGCATCTCCCGACATGTGGTGGTGCATCGTGCGGAACTTGATCATCGGGAACGGCTTGCCGTCCCTGCCGATGCGGCTCTGCACGAAAAAAACAGGTCCCGGCGACTCGCGCTTGATCAGGATCGCCGTGACGAGCAGCACCGGCGCCGAGAAAACGAGGACCAACGCGCCGAGGGTCAGGTCCAGCGTGCGCCGCCCCAGCGCCTGGAGCAAGCTCCGCCGCCGCTCGGGCCGCGTGATCAGCGGGATCGAGTCCAGCGTCTCGATCTTCACCTTGAACGCCAGGAGGTGGTAGAAGCGCGGAACGATCTTGTAGACGACGCCGAGGCGCTCGCACTCCTCGACGAGGCGCATCACCTTGTCCTCCTGCGCCTCCGGCATCGCGATGAAGACCTCGCTGATCTTGTGCACCCCCACGAGGCGCTCGAGATCGTCGAATCCGCCCAGCACGCGATGCCGCTCGATCGAAGGGTCGCGCTCGTCCGGCTCGTCGTCGACGAATCCGACGAGATTGAGGCCCAGCGTCGGCACGAGCATGAACTTGCGCTGCAACTTGCGGCCGGTGTCGCCCGCGCCGTAGACGAGGATGTTGCGGTTCCCGATGCCGCGTCGGTGCAGGACCTGGATGGTCTTGAACGACACGAAGCGGCTCGCGGTCGTCAGCGACAAGACGAGCCCGAACGTGACGAGCAGTGTGAGACGCGAGATCTCGTTCGGGTTGATGTCGAGGTCGATGAAGCGGTGCAACGGCACCAGCACTTCGAACACGGGGCCCGCCGCCGCCTGCTGCGTGTTGTGCAGGTAGACGATCAACGTGAAGAGCGCGAGGAAAGCCACCGCGGTCGCCTTCCAGATGGCCTGGAACTCGGCCATGTTCAGCAGCGACTTCGTCGGCCTGTACATCCCAAATGCGTGGAACGAGACCAAGCAGACGGCCGCGATGAGCGCGGCGAGCTTCTGGTACAGCTCGATCGGCACGCGCGGGGTCACGCTGCCCACCCGCTCGCCGACCAGGTAGCCGATCCAGCACGCCAGGAGCAGCACGACCAGGTCCACCAAGACCTGGACCGAGAGGACGACCGGCTCGAAATGTCGCCGCACGAACGTGCCGAGCATGTTGCCGTTCTCTACCGGCTCGACGGCCAGGAGATCTCCCCCGATCTCACGTGAAGTGCGCATCCAAGTCGGTCGGGGCTCTGCACGTTGCGGGGAAGGGCCGATGCGTGGAGCCGTCGGGATCCTACCGGGTGCCCGTGCGAGGGGCCACGGATCCGAAGGCGTCCGACGTCACGAGGCGCTCCACCGTATCGGCCGCGAGCCCGGCGCAGGTGGGGTAGTGGCGCCGAAACTCGCGCGCCCCGAGAAATGTTGCACCGTCCGTGACCGCGCGCAATCCAGCCCAGGGGACCCCCGACGCGCGCGCCACGGCGGCGACCGCGGCCGTCTCCATCTCCGCCACGCAGGGACCCGCGAACGCCCGGGCGAGTCGCAATCGGCGCCAGGGGGACAGCACCGGCCGGTCGGCCGTCAGGAACCAGCCTTCGGACCCCGGCGCGACCGCGGTCCACGCCGCGCGCAAGCCGGGATCGGAAGGAACTTCGCGCCCCTCGCGGACCGCCAGGTCGACCTGCGCCGCCACCGTGCAGTGGACCAGAGCGCCTGGGCAGAGCTCCCGCCGAAGCCCCCCGCACGTTCCCACCACCAACAGGGCGCGCCCGGCACCCGCCGCGACGAGCGCCGCGGTGGCATGCGCGGCACGCACCTTCCCGACCCCCGAGACGCAGGCGAGGAGCGGCACTCCGCCGAGGTCCAACTCGAGCAGTTCGAAGCCCTGCACGCGGCGCCGCCCCGTGGCGCGGTCGCGCAAGGACCCGAGTTCGTCGACGAGCGCGCAGACGACCCCGACGGCGGGGGCTGAGGCGGGGGGGAGCACCCGGTCAAGATGCCGAAACTGACCCAGTTGCGTGTCCGTTTTCAGCGCGGGCCCCACGGGCGGTGGTGCGCGGCCCAGGTGGACCACCAGGCCTTGGGTAAGGACACGCAACTGGGTCAGCTTCCGTGCGGGCGCGGCGTAGCTTGCGCCGCAGCGCGTGCCTACCGTGGCCTCGCCGATGCGCCGCACCGACCTCGTCTTCTTCCTATCCGGGGCCGCGGCGCTCGTCGAGGAGACCGTCTGGGCGCGCTGGCTCGCGCGCATCCTGGGTAGCGATGCCGCGGGTGCCGCCATCGTCGTCGCGGTGTTCCTCGGCGGTCTGGGTCTCGGCGCCCTGCTCTTCGCGCGCGTCGCCGAGCGCGTGCGCTCGCCGCTGCGCTGGTACGTGGGCCTCGAGCTCGCCGTGGCGGCGTGGGCGGCGGCGACGCCCTTCGTCCTGGCCAACGTGCCCCCCATCGAGAGCTTTGGAGGGCGCGCGGCGTTCGCGGTTCTCGTCTTGTTGCCGCCCACGCTCGGCTTCGGGGCGAGCGTGCCGCTCATGGCGCGTCTGGCGGTGCGTTCGCGCGCCGAGGCCACGGCCGAGACGAGCGCTTTCTACGGAGCGAACACGCTGGGAGCGGCGGCCGGAGCGCTGGCGGCCCCGTTCGTCCTGTTGCCCGCCTTCGGACTGCCGGGCGCTCTGTGGGCCGCGGCCGCGATGGATGTCGTCGCGGCGGTCGGGGCGCTGCTCTTCCTCACCGATGCGACGAGCGAGCGCGTGCCGGACGGCGGCTCGTCGCCGGAGAAACGCGACGGCTCGTCGCCGGCGCGGCGCTTCGATGTGCTGCTCGTCGCCGCGGCGATCCTGGGCTTCGCGAGCCTCGTCCTCGAAGTGGCGCTCTTGCGCCTGATCGTCACCGTCACCGGCGCTTCCGTCTTCGCGTTCGGGATCGTCCTGTGCGTCTTCTTGCTCGGCATCGGACTCGGCGCGCGCCAGCTCGCGACGCGTCGCACACGCACGGGCGTGCCCGAGAGCGCGCTGGGCGAGCGCGCGCAGCGGGCGCACGATGCGCTCTTCGCCGCAGCGCTGATCGCGCCGCTCCTCATCGTCGGTGGGCTGCTCGCGCTGCGCTTGCAGCTCGGTGAGGCGGACTTGTTCACAGGTCTCGCGAACCGCGCGGTGCAGGGCGGTTCCGTCGTGCGCGCCTGGTTGAGCCACGCGCTGTTCGCCGGACTGGCGCTGCTCCCGCCCGCGATCGCCTTCGGGATCGCGCTGCCGGCGGCCGCGGGTTCGATCGCGGCGCGACATCCCGACGCCGAGCGCGAGCGCTGGATCGCGCGGACCTACTCGTGGAATACGTTCGGCGCCTTGGCCGGCAGCCTCGTCGCCGCGTTCGTGCTCATCCCGGCCTTCGGTCCGCGCGGCGCGATCGTCGCAGCCGTCGTCGGACCGTTCGCGGCGGCGTGGATCGTCGATCCGGCGCGCAAGGCATTTCTCGCGCTGGCGGCACTCGGCACGCTCGGAGTCGCGAGCCAGTCCCTGTTTCCCGCCAGCGAGCGCGAGGCTCCACCGCCCGTGATCCTGACGCACGACGCGCACACGACGGCGTCCGTGCACGACTCGCGCTCGAGCCGCAACGAGCCGATCCGCGCGCTGCGCGTGAACGGGAAGGCGGAAGCGTCGACCGCCGCGGTCGACCTGCGCTTGCAGTACTTGCTGGGCCACGTCCCCGGCCTCTTGCACGGCGAAGTGAAGCGCGCGCTCGTCATCGGTCTCGGCACGGGCATGACGGCGGGTTCGCTGCTCGACCTGCCCACGCTGGAGTCGCTCGAGATCGCCGAGATCTCGCCGGCCGTGCGTCGTGCCGCGGCGTACTTCGCCGAATGGAACGGCCGCGTACTCGACGATCCGCGCACGACCGTGACCATCGCGGACGGGCGCCATCGTCTCGCGCTGGCAAGCGAGCGCTTCGACCTCATCACGTCGGATCCGGTGCACCCGTGGACGCGCGGATCGAGCGATCTGTACACGCTCGAGCACTTCCGCGCGATGAACGCGCACCTGGCCGAAGGCGGCGTCGCGTCGCAATGGTTGCCGCTCTACGAACTGTCGACCGAGGACGTGCGCACCGTCGCCGCGACGTGGTGCGCGGCGTTCCAACACACGAGTGCCTGGGTCACGGCCTACGACCTGGTACTCGTCGGATCGCGCGCTCCGTTGGCGCACGAAGCCGATCTCGCCAGCCGGGTTCTCCCAACGCGGATGGCGAAGCATCTGGCCCCGCTCGGCATCCGATCGAGTCGCGAGATCGCGGCGCTGCGCGTCGCAGCCGACGCGCGCTTGCGCGAGTTCGCGAGCGGCACGGAACCGATGCGCGACGCGCGGCCCGTGATCGAGTTCCGCGCACCGCGCTCGGCTCTGGCGGGATACTGCACCGAGGTGCTCACGTGGGCGATCGAGCCCGCGGGAGTGGCCGAGCTGCCCGCGGATTTGCAGCCTTTCGCGCGTGCTCACCGCGCCGCGCTGGCCACGTTCCTGCACGATCTCCCGCGCGGATTCACCACTGCGGCCGACCGATTGGGGCTCGCGCTGAGCGATCTCGGCTCTGCGCGCTGACGCGGCGAGCGGGCGCGCTGTATCCTCTCGCGCCAAACGCAATGAACATCGCTGTCACGGGAGCCACGGGTTTCATCGGTCGCTATCTCGTCCACGCGCTCGCGCGCGAGGGGCACACGCTGCGCGTCTTGGTGCGCCCGGGGCGCGAGAGCGCTTTCGAAGCGCCTCCCGGGATCCCGGTCGAGGTCCACAAAGGCGACCTGACCGACCACGCCTCTCTGCACGGATTCCTGAACGGGACGGAGCTCCTGATCCACGTCGCCAGCGCACACGACCACCTGGGCGAAGACCAGATGCGCGCGATCAACATTCAAGGCACGGAAGCGTTGATCAACGAGGCGCGGCGCGGCGCGCACAGCTCGTTCCGCATCTGGGTCGTGAGCTCGGCGGTGATCGGCGCGCCGGTGTACAGCTACTACCGCGACAGCAAGCGTGTGCAAGAGAAGCTGATCCGCGGTTCGGGCATCCCCTGGGCGAGCTTTCGGCCGACGCTCGTGTACGGCGTGGGCGATCACCGCCACACGGCGCCGCTGCTGCGCAAGTGCGCGCGCAAGAGCGGCACGATCTGGGTTCCCCACGACGGCCTTTCGAAGATCAACCCCGTCCACGTCGACGACGTGGTGGATGCGGTGCTGCGCTTCTTCCACTTCGAACGCGGCGTCGACTGCTGCTACGAGCTCGCCGGTCCGACGGGCGTCCCCTACAACGAGTTCCTCGACCTCACGATCCGCGCGGCCAAGGGCGGCGTGAAGCGGCGCAACATCTCGAAGAAGTGGGCCGACCGGTTGATCCTCGTGAAGGGCCTCTTCACCGATGTGACCGAGGATCGCCGCGCGAGCGCGTACTTCAACCTGCACCACGAGCACGACATCAGCAACGCGGTGGACGAGCTCGGTTGGAAGCCGCGGCCGTACGCGCAAGGGATCGCGGAGGTCGCGGCCACGGACTGGTGGCGCGCGGAAGCGAACACGCTCGCGACGCGCTGAAGCTCGAGCGTACACGGCGGGCGAGCTGGCGGCGCGCGAACTGGCGGCGCGCGAGCTGGCGGCGCGCGAGCTGGCGGCGCGCGAACTGGCGGCGCGCGACTCAGCCGCGCGCGAGTCGGCGCGCGCGAGCTGACGACCAGCACCCCAGCACGGTGGTGGTCGCTCCGCAGAGCGCGCTCGCGCCTACTGTCCGTCGCCCACGGTCGGGTTCGGTCCATCGCCGAAGATCGACGAGGGAATCAAGTCCCCGTTCCCCTGCGAGCACTTCTCGAAGGGCAGATCCGCGACGCTGTCGAAGCCGAACTTCTCGATGAAAACGGCGTAGATCGCCGGGTCGACGATCTGTTCCTGCGTGGAGGCGGCGAGCAATCCGCCGAGGCGGATCCAGCCCGCCATCGTCGACGCGAATCTCGCGAGGCTGAGATCACGAATCGATCGGAAACAATGCGCATTCGATGAATCGGCGGACCGGACGCCGATGTCCTCGCGAGATGATATTGGGACCGGATGAGCGATCTCCAGACCGATGAACGTGGCGGTCCGGGTCAGCGCGGAGTCCGCAGCATCCTCTTCGCGATCTTCCCGCTCCCCGTCCGCGGCAGTTCGCGCAGGAACTCGATCTCCCGCGGCGCCTTGTAGTGCGTGAGTCGCGCGCGACAGAACTCCACGATCTCGCTCGCGCCGATGTCGAAGCCCGCCCGCAGCACGACGGCCGCGCAGACCTTCTCGCCCCAGACCGGATCCGGCCGGCCGTACACCGCCGCCTCGAGCACCGCCGGGTGCGCGTAGAGCGCGTGCTCGACCTCGGTCGAATACACCTTCTCGCCACCGGTGATGATCATGTCCTTCTTGCGGTCCACGATCGTCACGTAGCCCTCGCGGTCGATGACCGCCAGGTCGCCCGTCTTGAGCCAGCCGTCCTCGAACGCCGCGGCCGTTTCCTCGGGCCGGTTCCAATAGCCCGGCGTCACCGTCTCGCCGCGCACGCGGATCTCCCCTACGGTCGTCTCGTCGGGCGGCACCTCGCGGCCGTCCTCGCCGACGACGCGCAGGTCCACCGTCGCGAACGGGCGACCGGTCTTCGCGCGGTAGCGCATCTGCTCCTCGAGCGGGAGCGACCTCATGTGCTCCTTCAAGAGCGAGAGCGTGAGGTAGGGGCTCGTCTCCGTCATGCCGTACGTCTGCACGTACTCGGAGCGGAACGTCTCGACGATACGCCGGACGACGTCGGGCGCGATCGGCGCGCCGCCCGAGAGGATGAGGCGCAGCGCGCGCCAGTCGCGCTTCCCCGCGCTCTCGTCCTTCACCATCAGGTTGAGCATGGTCGGGATCAAGTTCGTGATCGTGACCCGCTCGCGTTCGATGAGCTCGAGCGCGGCGCGCGCTTCGAACCTCTCGAGGTGCGCGTGCCGGCCGCCGGCCCACGTGATCGCGAACGTGGCCCAGGCGTCGGCCAGGTGGAAGAGCGGCGCGATGTGCGCCCACGTGTCGCGTTCGGACAATCCGAGCTCCGCGAGCGTGCCCAGCGCGTGCGTCACGACGTTCCTGTGCGTCAGGATCACGCCCTTCGGACGCCCCGTCGTGCCGCTCGTGTAGTAGAGGTGCGCCGGCGCGTCGCTGGCGGGCTCCGTCGGCGTGAAGGCGCCCGCGGCACGGCTGAGCGCGTGCTCGTACTCGACGCTCGGCACCGCGACTTCAGCGGCGCCGGCGATCCACGTGACCTGTTCGATCGGAGCGCCGAGAGCCAGCATCTCCGCGACGAGCGGCGCGAACGTCGCTTGCGCGATCAGGTGGCGCGAACCACAGTCCACGAGGACCTCGACCTGCTCCGCCGCCGCGAGCCTCACGTTCAGCGGGTTCACCACGAGTCCGGCGTAGGCTCCCGCGAAGTAGGCCTCCAGGAACTCCGGCCGATTCCAGCACAGGACGGACATGCGATCACCCGGCGAGAGGCCGAGCGCGCGCAGGTGCGTCGCGAGCCGCGTCGAGCGCGCGTGGAACGCCGCGTAGTCGATCGTCGCGCCGCGATCGACGATCGCCGCGTTCGCGGGATGGAGCCGCGCCGCGCGCGCGAGGAGGCTGCCGATGTGCATGCTGCCCTGGGAGTGGCGCGCCTATTCCTCGTCCGCGCGCAGCTTCGCGAGCAGCGAGTAGTCCTCGATCGTGCTCGTGTCCCCCGTGGTCTCGACGCCGGCGGCGATGTCGCGCAGGAGGCGCCGCATGATCTTGCCGCTGCGCGTCTTCGGCAACGCGTCGCTGAAGCGGATCTCGGCCGGGCGTGCCAGCTTGCCGATCTCGCGCACGACGTGCTCCTTCAACGCGTCGCGCAGGGCGTCGTCGGACACGACGCCCTGGACGACCGACACGAACGCCACGATCGCTTGGCCCATCAGGTCGTCGGGTCGTCCGACGACGGCGGCTTCCGCGACACTCTCGTGGCTGACGAGCGCGCTCTCGAGCTCGATCGTCGAGAGACGGTGCCCAGCGACGTTGAGCACGTCGTCGACGCGACCGAGCACCCAGTAGAAACCCCGCTCATCCTTCCGCGCGCCGTCGCCGGCGAAGTACATGTGCCCGTACTTGCGCCAGTAGTTCTCGCGGTAGCGCTCGGGGTCGCCCCAGATTCCGCGCAACATGGACGGCCAAGGCTTCCGGATCACGAGGTAGCCGCCCTGGTTCGCGGGCAACTCTTGCCCGTGCTCGTCCACGACGGCCGCATCGATGCCGAAGAAGGGCTTCGTCGCCGAACCAGGCGAGGTGACGGTCACGCCCGGCAGAGGCGTGATGGCGATCGAGCCCGTCTCCGTCTGCCACCACGTGTCCACGATCGGACAGCGCCCGCGGCCGATTTCGCGGTGGTACCACATCCAGGCCTCGGGGTTGATCGGTTCCCCGACCGAGCCGAGCAGGCGCAGCGAGGAGAGGTCGTACGCGCGCGGCACCTCGTCGCCGAGGCGCATGAACGACCGGATCGCCGTGGGTGCCGTGTAGAAGACGGAGACCTTGTGCCGATCGATGATGTCCCAGAAGCGCCCCGGCGTCGGTGTCGTCGGCGCGCCCTCGTACATGAGGATCGTCGCGCCGTTCGCGAGCGGACCGTAGACGATGTAGCTGTGCCCCGTGACCCAGCCGACGTCGGCGGTGCACCAGAAGAGGTCGCCGTCGCGCAGGTCGAACACGAACTGCGTGCTGAGATACGCGCCGACGAGATAACCGGCGGTCGTGTGGACGATGCCTTTCGGCTTGCCCGTCGAGCCCGAGGTGTACAAGAGGAAGAGCAGGTCCTCGCTGTCCATCGGCTCCGGCGCGCATTCGCTGGAAGCGTCGGCGGCGAGCTCGTGATACCAGGCGTCGCGTTCGTTGCGCCATTGAACGCGGTTTTCGGTGCGCTTCACGACGAGCACCGTGTGCACGGAGGTCAGTCCCTCGACCGCCTCGTCCACCTGCGCCTTCAGCGGGAGCACGGCGCCGCGACGCCAGCCGCCGTCGGCCGTGATGACCGCCGTGCACCCACCGTCGACGATGCGCTCGCGCAGCGCGTGCGCGCTGAATCCGCCGAAGACGACCGAGTGCGCCGCGCCGATCCGCGCGCAAGCGAGCATCGCCATCGCGGCTTCGGGGATCATCGGCATGTAGATCGCGACCCGGTCGCCCTTCTTCACGCCGCGCGCCTTGAGCACGTTCGCGAAGCGACACACTTCGAGGTGCAGCTCGGCGTAGGTCAGCGTGCGTGTGTCGCCCGGTTCGCCTTCCCACACGAGCGCGCGCTGGTCCGCGCGGCGTCCGAGCGCGTGCTGGTCGAGGCACACCGCCGACGCGTTGATGCGCCCGCCCGTGAACCACTTCGCGAACGGTGCGTTGCTCCAGTCGAGGACCTTCTCGAACGGCCGCATCCAGGGCAGCTCGCGGGCGATGCGCGCCCAGAATTGCTCGGGCTGGTCGATCGACTCGCGGTACATCCGCTGGTACGTCTCCTCCGTCGAGATGCGCGCGCGCGATTGGAATTCGCGCGAGGGCGGGAAGTGGCGGTTCTCGTGCAGGATGTTGTCGATCTGCTGATTCATGCGGGCTCCGGGGGGGTGGGCGAGCGTAGCGGGAGCCGTCGCCCGGCGGAACCGCGATCCCCCGCGCGCAGCGTGATCGGGCGCTCGATTCGGGCGAGCCCTCCTCGCGCCGCCCGTTCCTTGGTCGATCTCAACCGCGCGAGCGGAACAGCGTGAAGTAGCGCGCGACCTTGCCCGCGAAACGCGCCGGGCTGCGCAGCTCGCGCACCAGCCGCTTCGGCCGCCGGTAGAAGCGCCGGTACCCCTGCTTGATCTTCTCCTGGATCTCGGCCGCGGTCATGTGCTCGTTGCCCTCGAGCGCGTGGACCCCGGTCATCGTGGCATAGTCGAACTCGCGCGTGCCGCGCAGGATCTGGTACAGCGGCGTGCCCGGATACGCCGTGACCGCGCAGAACTGGACCTGGTCGGGATCGAGCCGCTCGACGAGCGCGAACGTTTCCTCGGCCATCTGCGGCGTCTCTTCCGGGAAGCCGACCATGCAGAAAGCGCGCGATTCGACGCCATAGTCGCGGCACGCATCGAACACTTCGACGCAGCGCGCGAGGTCGAGCTTCTTCTCACCGTCGAGCAGTTTCGAACCGCAGTGCTTGCGCTGGATCTCGGCGTTGCCGCTCTCGACTCCGACCGACAGGTGGCGCAGACCAGCCTTGGCCATCGCCTGGATGAGCTCGCGGTCGAGGACCTTGATCGCCGTCTCGCACTGCCACTCGAGATCGAGCTTCTCGCGCTGGATCCCCGCGCAGATCGCGAGGACCCGATCCTTGCGCGTGGTGAAGATCGGATCGCGGAACACGACGTGGCGCAGTCCGTGATTGCGATGCAGGTCGATCAGCTCCGACAGGACGTGCTCCGGGCTGCGGAAGCGGAAGCGCAACCCCTGCGCCAGCGTGTACCCGCAGAACGAGCAGTTGAGCGGGCACCCGCGCGAGCTCTTGACCGTCGTGATCGGCCCGGCGATGCCCGGGAAGCGATAGGCCTTGTTGTCGAGCAAGTGCCGCGACGGGATCGGCAGGTCGTCGAGCTTCGCGATCTTCTCGCGCTCGGGCTCGTGCACGACTTCGCCGTTCGGAGCGCGCCAACTCGTCCCCGCGACGCCGCGCAGATCGAGGCCGGCCGCGACGCGCTCGGCGATCTCGCGCACGGTGTGTTCGGGTTCGCCACGCACGACGGCGTCGACGTTGTCGGACGCGAAGATCTCGCCCGGCGTGTAGGTGACTTGGCTGCCGAGGATCGCGACCGGGATGCCGAGCTCCGCGCGCAGCGCGCGGCAGAGCGACAGGTCCTGGTCCAGGCTCGTCGAACTCGAGTCGACGAGGACGAGCCGCGGATTCAATGCTTTGATCGCGCGCTTCGCGCTCTCGATGTCGACCCCGGCGGCATCCGAGTCGTGGATCGCGACCTCGTGACCGGCCGCCTCGAGGACGCTCGCCACGTGCGCCAGCTCGATCGGCGGGTACAGGAGCCCCGGATTGACGGCCATGCCGAAGCCCCCCATGAGCCCGCGGCTGACGCGGAACTCCGGCGGGCTGGGCGGGTTGACGAGGACGATCTTCAAGGGCGGGGCGGGGCGGACCTTCCCTCTATCGTACTCCCGCGGCGCCCGACCAGAACGGATGTGTCAGGCCTTGCGAACGGATCCGCCCAGCTCGCCGACGGCGCGCTCCACGCGCGAAAGGTACTTCTGCACGTCGTCGTCGGTCAGCGTCCGGTCGGCGGCCTGCAGGCGCACGTGGAAGGCCAGGCTCTTCTTGCCGGCCTCGAGCGATCCGCCCGAGTAGATGTCGAAGAGCTCGACGCCGTCGACGAGGTTCTTGCCGGCCTTGTCGAGCGCGGTCGCGACCTCGCTCGAGCGCATCCCCGCGGGCACGAGCACCGCGACGTCGACCTTGACGCCGGGGAACTTCGGCAGCGGGCGGAACGCGGCCGGTTTGCGCTCGGCCATGAGCAGCAGGTCGAGTGAAACGAGCGCTGCGGCCGCGTCGCTGTCGACGTCGCCCACGAGCCCGAGCGCGCGGCGCAGGCGCGGTTCGAGCTCGGCGACCACGCCCACGCGCGCATCGCCCAGGTACAGCGCGACACCGCGCACGGGATGCGCCCAGCGCGGAGCGTGCCCGGGCGTGAGCGGGCGCTCGACGACCTGAGCGAAACCGGCGGAGCGGATGGCGTCGAGCGTGCTCGCGCGCAGGCGCGCGAGAGACGTCGCATCGAAGCGCGCGTCCTTGACGCTCGCGCTCGCGAGGACGATCCCGAGCTCGTGCACTTCGGCGGGCTCACCCTTCGGTGACGCGCGCTCGGGGAGGTAGCCTTTGCCGATCTCGAAGAGCGCCACGGAGTCGCGGCGACGACGGTTCGGCTCCAGGAGTCCGAGCAGGGACGGCATGACCGAGCGGCGGATCCGCGACGCCCCTTCGACACCCGAGTTCACGACGCGCACGTGAGGCTCGTTTTCGTCGCCGACCTTTGCCAGCAGTTCGTCGGCGACGAATGAATAGCTGATCGTCTCGCGGATGCGCGCGGCGCCGGCGAGGCGATCCTGCAGAGCGCGCGCGAGCATGCGGCGGTCCCAGCCCGCGTCGCGCTTCGGCGGCGCGATGTCGGCGACCAGCGCGCGCTCGGGGATGCGCGCGTACCCGCGCGTGCGGCCGATCTCCTCGACGAGGTCCTGCTCGATCGTGACGTCCTTCGTCGAGCGCGCGCTGGGCACGCGGACGGAGAACGCAGTGCCCTTGCGTTCGACGCCGAACCCGAGGCGCGTCAGGATCCCGGCGACCTCGTCGTCGGGGACGTCGTCGCCGAGCAGTTGGCGCACGCGCTCGGGGCGCAACTCGAGCGTGCGTGCGGGGTCGCGCCACGCTCCGACGTCCGTGAGCGCGGCGGGCAGTGTCGCGTCCGGCTCGATGTCGCGCAGGAGGCGCACGAAATGACCGGCGGCCTGCAGCGGCAGCGTCGGGTCGAGATTCTTCTCGAAGCGCGCCGACGAATCTGTGCGCAGCGCGAGCCGCTGCGACGTGCGCCGCACGACGGCCGGCTGGAACGTGGCCACTTCCAAGAGCAGCGCGTGTGTCGTCTCGGCGACCTTGGAACCTTCGCCGCCCATGACGCCCGCCAGCGCGACCGGCACGTCGCCCGAGCAGATCAGCATGTCGGTCGGCACGAGTGTGCGCTCGACGCCGTCGAGCGTCTTCATGCGCTCGCCCGGCCGGGAGTCGCGTACCACGATGCCGTCCGGCGCGAGCGCGTTCCGGTCGAACACGTGGTTCGGCTGCCCGAGGTCGAGCATCACGAAGTTCGAGAGGTCTACGAGCAGGTCGATCGGTCGCTGCCCGACCGCGAAGAGCAGCGCGCGCAACCAGTCCGGCGATCGTCGCGGCGACACGCTGTCGATGGGCAGCGCGACATAGCGGGAGCAGGACGCGCTCTCGATCTTCACGGGAAATGCCGGCCCGTTCGCGTGTTGAGGCAGCGACGTGTCGAGTCGCTTCAACTCGCGCCCGAACAGCGCCGCGACCTCGACCGCGAAGCCGCGGTGGCCCCACAGGTCGGGGCGGTGCGTCAGCGACTTGTTGTCGATCTCGATCGTCCAGTCGTCGAGTCCGAGCACTTCCGCGACCGGTTTCCCGACCGCGACGCCGTCGGGGAGCACCCAGATGCCGTTGTGTTCCTCGCCGAGACCGAGCTCGCGCTCCGAGCAGATCATGCCCTGGCTCTCGACGCCCCGAATCTTGCTGACCTTGATCTTCACGTCGCCCGGCAGTTCGACGCCGGGCAGCGCGACCGCGACCTTCTGTCCGCCGGCGACGTTCGGCGCGCCGCACACGATCTGCCGGATGGTCCCGTCGCCGACGTCGACCTTGCAAACCCCGAGCTTGTCCGCGTCGGGGTGCTTGTCGCGCGATTGCACGTGACCGACGACGACCTGCGCGAGGTGCGGCAGGAACGGCTCGAGGCCTTCGACCTCGGCGGTGTGGATGGTGAGCGCCTCGGCGATCTCCTTGGGCGAGATGCCGGTGAGGTCGACGTGACGTCCGAGCCAGCGCGTGGAGATCTTCATGGGATGCGCGTGGCGCTCAGAATTGCTCGAGGAAACGCAGGTCGCCCGACAAGAGGTGGCGCACGTCGTCGATGCCGTAGCGCAGCATCACGAGGCGCGAGAGCCCGAGGCCGAACGCGAATCCGGTCCACTGCTCGGGATCGATACCGCCCGACTTCAGCACGTTCGGATGGACCATGCCGCAGGGGAGCAGCTCGATCCACGTCGACTGCTTGCACACGCGGCAACCGCTCGTGCAGAACGGGCAACGCGCGTCGAGCTCGAAGCCCGGCTCGACGAACGGGAAGTACCCGGGGCGCAGGCGGATCTCGATGTCGCGCCCGAACACGCCGCGCAGGAGCGTCTTCATCGCGCCGATGAGGTGCCCCACCGAAACGTCACGCCCGACGACGAGCCCTTCCATCTGGTGGAACGTGTGCTCGTGCGTCGCGTCCGTGGCTTCGTTGCGGAACACCTTGCCCGGCACGACCGCGCGGAACGGCGGCTTCATCCGTTCCATCGCGCGGACCTGCACCGGCGACGTGTGCGTGCGCAGGACGAGCTTGCCCTCGGGATCACAGTAGAACGTGTCCTGCGCGTCGCGCGCCGGATGGTCCTGTTGGATGTTGAGCGCCTCGAAGTTGTACCAGTCGAGCTCGACCTCGGGCCCGTCGAGGATCGTGTAGCCCATCGAGGTGAAGAGGTCTTCGAGGTCGCGCACGACGCGCGTGACCGGATGCAGTCCGCCGCGCTCGAGCGCTGAAGGCGGCAGCGTCGGATCGAAGTCGCCCCCCGATCGCTCGGCCGTGAGCGCGAGTTCCTCCAGTTCGCGTCGTCGCGCGGCGACCGCGTCCTCGAGCGCGCGCTTGAGCTCGTTCGCGCGCGCGCCCGCGCTCTTGCGCTCCTCGGGCGGCAGCGTCGGGATCGACGCCAGGATCTGGCCCGCCGGGCCGGACTTGCCCAGGAGGTCGCGCTCGAGGGCCTTGAGAGACTCCAAGTCGCTCGCGCCGGATAGCTTCGCCAGCGCGGCGTCGAGGGGGGAAGTCGGGTCGGTGCTCGTGGTCACGATGATGAGCCTAGAAACGCGACCGCCCCGGGGGAACCGGGGCGGCGCTCTGGACGGCCGGTCGGACGACCGGGCCTGGGGTCACTTGCGCGCCGCGGACGCTTCCTTGACCAGCGTGTCGAAGGCCGCCGGATCGTGGATGGCGATCTCGGACAACTGCTTCCGGTCGAGCAGAACGTTGGCCTTCTTCAGGCCGTCGATGAACTGCGAGTAGCTCATGCCGCGCGCGCGGGTCGCCGCGTTGACACGCGTGATCCACAGACGACGGAACGTGCGCTTCTTGGCGCGACGGTCGCGCTGGGAGAACGCCCAGGCGCGCAGCAGCGTTTCGCGAACGGTCCGCCACAGCTTGGAGCGGCCGCCGCGGAAACCCTTGGCTTGCTTGAAATACCGGTTCTTCTTGCGGCGCCGGGGGGCGCCTATCGTGACGCGCACCATGGATCAGGGCTCCATCATGCGGCCGATCAGGATCGACCAGGTTTTGTTCAGGACCATGCGCCGGCGCAACTTGCGGCCGGTCTCGCCGTTGTAGAGCGCGTGCATGTGCCCGCGTCCAGGCTTGGAGCACATGGCCTTGCCATTTTTGCTCATGCGGAAGCGTTTCTTGACCGCTCCCTTCGACTTCATCTTGGGCATCGAACGTCCTCGTGGCTGTTTTTCACGACTCCCCGGTCGCTGGCATGCCTGTGCCGCTCGCAGGGGCCGAGCCGGGCGCGCGCGGCGTCCGTCTCGGGCTTGGGGAGGAAGAGGATAGCGAGGCGCGGGCCGCCTGCAAGAGCACGCCAGAGACTCCCCGTTCGGGAGCCGCGGCGCGGGGTCCGATCTGGATCGGCCGGATCGGGGGCGCCCCTGGAGGCGCGCGGCGCTCAGGGCGACTCGGACGCCGACGACTGCGGCTCGAGTTCCAGCGCGATCGCCGCGGCATACACCACGGATCCGATCCGCACGGCGTCGAAGATCTGGGCCTCGCTGGCGCCCATCTCGATCAAGGAGTGCTCGTGGCTCCGCACGCACATCTCGCAGCCGTGGATGGCCGACACGGCGATGCACATGAGCTCGAAGTCGAGCTTGCTCGTCTGCGGCTGCGACAGGCGCTGCATGCGCAGGCGTGCGGGCATCGACGAGTAGCCCGGCTTCCCGATCATGTGGCGGAAGCGATAGAGGACGTTGTTCATCGCCATGAGCGCGGCGGCGGCCTTGGCGTCCTCGGTCCACGACGGTGCGAGCGTCGCGGCGTCTTCGAGCATCGCTTCGAGCAGGCCCTGGTTGCGCGACACGAAGGCGCAGGCCAGCGCGATGCCGAGGCGCTGATCCTCGGCGAGGTTCCCGTCGCCGAGCACGCTCTGCAGGTTCAGGCGGATGTCCTTCGCGGCGTCGGGGATCGAGGAAGCGAGGTTGGTCAGGTGTTCCATGGCTGTACCGCGATGCGGGTGGTGGTTCGGTGTTCGGTGCCTGCGCACTGCACGTCGGTGCTGGCGCGCTTCTGCGCGCATGCGCGTCCGTTCGAGCAGGAAACAGCCGCGGACGCCCCGGAGAGAGTGTCGGGACGCCCGCGGCCTCGGAATCCGCAGCGGACGATCAGGCCGTCTGCAGAGTCTTCTCGCCCGGCTTCCAGTTGCACGGGCAGAGTTCGTCCGTCTGGAGCGCGTCGAGCGTGCGCACGACCTCGTCCACGTTGCGGCCGACGGAGAGGTCGTTGACCGACACCCAGCGGATCACGCCTTCCGGATCCACGATGAACGTGGCGCGCAGCGCCACACCGGCCGTCGGGTGCATGATGCCGAGCTCGTTGGCGAACTTCGGGCTCACGTGGACCATCGGGATCTTGAGACCCTTCAGGTCGGCGTGCACGTTGCGCCAAGCGAGGTGGCTGAACTCGTTGTCCGTGCTACCGCCGATGACGACGGCATCGCGCTCGCCGAACTTCGGCGCGGCCTTGTCGAACGCGGCGATCTCGGTCGGGCACACGAAGGTGAAGTCCTTGGGCCAGAAGAACAGCACGAGCCACTTGCCCTTGTTCGTCTGGGTCGTGACCTGCTTGAATTCCTTGCCCTTCTCGAGGCCGACGCAGGCGGTCAGGTCGAACGTGGGCAGCTTGTCTCCGACGGTCAGCATGGTGGCGATCCTTCTCCTCCCGCTGGGGGAGTGCAGTTGTGAAGCGTATGTGGATGTGCGGGCGATGCCGCGGTCGGCTCCCGGCGCCCACGCGGGCGCCTGGTGTTCCTGGAGCTGACACGACAGTGCAGAGTGTCGCCTCTTTCGGCCTTCCGTTCGAATCGGATGCGTGCATCGCGGCGATCGAAGACGCCGATCGTCGGCGCGAATCCCCTCCCTGAGCACTTGATCTGCGCCGCGCGCGTGCTGGGATGGCGAGCCCTTGCTCCACGTCGACGTCACCGCGATCACGCTGGCCGAGTTGCGCTACGTCGTCGCGCTCGCGGACCACCGACACTTCGGACGCGCCGCAGCCTCCTGTCACATCACGCAGCCCACGCTGTCGGCGGCGCTCAAGAAGGTCGAGACCACGCTCGGCGTGCAGCTCTTCGAGCGCTCGCCGAAAGGCGTGGCCCCCACCGCCACCGGGGCCGAGGTGGCCGAGGCCGCGCGCGCAGTCCTCGACGCGATGCAGCGCATCGTCGACCTCGCTGGGCGCGGTCGCGAGCCACTCTCGGGAACCCTGCGCCTGGGAATGATCCCGACCCTCGGCCCCTACCTCCTGCCGCGCGTCGCGCCGCTCCTCGCGCGCGCTTTCCCGAAGCTTCAGCTCGTTTTTCGCGAGCTGAAAACCGCGGACCTCGTCGAGGAGATCGCGCACCATCAGCTCGACGCGGGCATCCTCGCGCTGCCCGTTCCCCCGGGGCCGTTCGCCGTCGCGGACGTCTTCCAGGAACCGTTCCTCTTGGTCGCGCCGGCGAAGCACAGGCTCGCGGGCCGGAAGACCGTCTCCGAGAGCGAGCTGGAAGGCGAGCGCGTCTTGCTCCTCGACGAGGGGCACTGTATGCGCGAACAGGCGCTCTCGATCTGCACCGAATCGGGCGCGCGCCCGAGCGACGGCGCCGACTTCCGCGCGACGAGCATCGAGACGCTGCGGCACATGGTCGCCGCGGGGATGGGCATCACGCTCCTCCCGCGTCTCGCGATCGCCGACGACGAGGAGGCGCGGTCGCATGTGGCCGTCCGACCCTTCGCCGCTCCCGCACCCGGGCGGCGCATGGCGCTCGTCTGGCGCAAGACGCATCCGCGCGGGGCGGACCACGAGCGCCTGGCGGAGTTCCTGCGCGCGAACCTCCCGCCCGGCGTTGCGCCTCTGGGGAAGACCAAGCCCACGAAGGGCTGATCGAGGGCCGTGCGCTCGGCTGCGCGCGCGCCGGATCGTCGGGGGCCAGTCGTCGGATCACCGGGTTCCCCTGAGAGGCGCTGGCGCCCCGGGCCCGAGCGCGTCGCGCACGTTCTGGAGCGCCGCGGGCGCGCGCTGTCCTGTAACGCGCCGAGGCAGTCCCACTCCGAGGACGCCCGCCGACCGCCAAGGACCTGCGGCGTTCGTTCCTCCCCGGCACGGATATCGCCAAGCTCCCGCGGATTTGCTCGGCCTGTGCCGGCGTCCTACCCTCCCCTGCTCGGGATCTGCGCAGCTCGTGCCCACGCACGCGACGCACTCCCACCCATCCGCTCCTCTTCGAATTCGTGGCGCGGTCCGCTCGCCCCCCGACCCGCGCCGTGACCCAGGACACTCCCATGAAGTACACGACCACCGCCTGTGCCCTGCTGGCGCTCTTCCTCACCCTCCCCGTCGCGGCCGCGCAAGACGCCGGTCGCGGCCAGACGCCGCCCGCCGGCCGCGGGCAGACGCCTCCGGCGGGCGGGCAGACTCCGCCTGCCGGCCGCGGTCAGACCCCGCCGCCCGCGACGCCGGCGCCCGGCACCGCGCGCGCGGATGCCGCCGCGCAGCAGCAGGGCCAGAACCTCCGCGCGCGCTTCAACAGCGCCGTCGAAGAGCTGCAGAAGAAGGCCGAGGCACGCGGCGCCACGCGCGAGGACTACCAGCGCGTGCTCGATCAGCTGAACGCCGCGGCCCTCGAGTACGAAGCCGTCGCGCCCGGTGTCGCCAGCCTCCGCCAGCGCGCGGCCGCGCGCCTGCAGGACATCGAGACCCGGGCTCGCGCCGGCGCCGTGGACGCGGTCGAGTTCGATGCGCTGCGGGACAACCTGGTCGACATGGACCTCGAGATCGCGCTCGGGCGCCTTAAGGCCGCTGCGAAGGCCGGCAAGTTCACGCGCGCCGAGTACCAGGGCTTCCTCGAAGCGTGGACGGCACGCGCGGACGCGGCCAAGGGCGGCAACCCGGAACTCGACGCCATCTCCGGGCGCGCGAAGGCGGCGCTCGACGTGATCCAGAATCGCGCCCAGGCAGCGGGTCCCATCACGGATGCCGAGCTGGCGCCGCTGAGTGATTCCGTCGCCGAGTATCGCTCCACGTTCGCCGTCCGGAGGCTCGAGAAGAAAGCGCTGGACAAGAAGGCCGTGAAGGCCGACTACGACGACGTCACGGAAGCCGTGCGCACGTCGAGTGGTGACGAGATCGCCAAGAAAGTCGCCGAGCGCCTGGAGCAACTGAAGGCGGCCGTCGACGGCGGCCGCATCACGCCGGAGCAGTTCGCCGAACTGCGCGGAATGCTGATGAAGCGCGCACGCGCGGCCGGCTCGACCAAGTGATGGCGCGGAGCCGCTCCCGCGCGCAGGCTTACGGGAGCGCGCTCGACGACGACGCCGCCCGCGAGATCACTCGGATCTCGCGGGCGGCGTCGTCGTGACGAGCGTGCACGGAACGGTTCTCGGCGCACCGCGCGCGAGCACCAGCCGGAGAAGGCGACTTCAACACCGGATTCGGGGTCGCGCTGCCTCGCTCGAATCCCCTGGAGAAGTCACGCGCCCTGGGTCGCACGGAAACCCCCACCACGATCCGAGAGCGCGCAGGCTCGGTACGCTCACGCGCTCCCAGGCGGGCTACTTGTGCGCGAGCAACATGGTCATGCGTCGGCCCATCAACTTCGCGGGCGACTCGACCTTGCTGATGTCCTGCAGCGTATTCGCGACCTTGCGCATGACCTCGTAGCCGTGCTCGGGGTGTGCCATCTGGCGGCCACGGAAGATGCAGACGACCTGGACCTTGTGGCCGTCTTCGAGGAACTTCCGGCCCTGGTCGAGCCGGTACGAGAGATCGTGCTCGTCGATCGCCGGGCGCACACGCAGTTCCTTGAGCAGGCTCGCCTTGGCGTGCGTGCCGCGCTCCTTCTTCCGCTGCGCATACTTGAACTTGCCGTAGTCCATGATGCGGCACACGGGCGGGCGCTCGTTGGGCGAGACCTCGACGAGGTCGAGTCCGACCTCTTCGGCGCGGCGCATGGCATCGAGCGTCGTCACGACGCCGATCTGCGCGCCGGTTTGATCGATCAGGCGGACCTCGGGGATCCGGATCTGGCGGTTGAAACGATAGTCGGCTTGGGTCACTCGGCTCCTGGCAGTTCTGGGAACGGAATCGTCGGGGATCGACGGCGGAAGTAGTGGGGTCGCGGCGGGCCGACACGCGTGCCGACCCGGCGGGCGGCCAGCCCGGAAGATAGGAGAGGCAGCCCGAACTCGCCAGTTCGAGCGAGTTCCGCGCCGCTGCGCCGACCTCGCCCGGAAGCGGTTGCCGCCTGCGACGAGGATCGGATCGATCCGATCAAGAGGACTTTTGCGCGGCGGGTGTCGCGGCCAGAGCGGCCGGAGTCTTCGGAGCAGGCACCGCGGTGCGGATGTGGACCTCGACCAGCTGGGCCGGGTCGACGACCGAAGGGGCCTCGCACATCAGGTCGGTGGCCGAGGCGGTCTTTGGGAACGCGATCATGTCGCGGATGTTGTCGAGCCCCATCGACAGCGCGGTGAGGCGGTCGAGCCCGATCGCGAAGCCGGCGTGCGGCGGTGCGCCGTAGGAGAGCGCCTCGAGGAGGCCGCCGAACTTGCGCTGCTGTTCCTCGGGGCCGATGCCGAGGATCGTGAAGATCCGCTGTTGGACATCGCTCTTGTGGATCCGCACGGAGCCCGAGCCCAGCTCCCAGCCGTTCATCACGAGGTCGTAGGCCCGCGAGTAGAGGTCGCCGAGCTTCGGACTGTTCGCGTCGATGTCCGGTCCACCCAGGTCCCAATCGACCGGCGCTGTGAACGGGTGATGCGCCGAGAACCAGCGCTTCGATTCCGCGTCCCACTCGAACATCGGGAACTGCGTGACCCACGTGAAGCTCCACGTGCCGGGCTTCACCAGCCCGAAGCGCTTCCCGAGGTGATTGCGGATCTCGCCCAGTACCTTCCACACCGTGTTGCGCGGGCCGGCGGCGAAAAGGCACATGTCGCCCTCGTTCGCGCCGATCGCGGCCATCAGCGCGGCGGCGGCTTCGCCCTTGCAGAAGCGCGCGAGCGGACCGACACCGCCTTCCTTGCCGGCTTTCCACCACGCGAGGCCGCCGGCGCCGGCGGCCTTGGCGATCCCCGTCAGGCCGTCTTCGACGTCCTTGCGCGACAGCTCGTGCGTCGGCGGCACGACGATCGCTTTCACGCGTCCGCCGTTCAGGACGGCGTCGCGGAAGAGTCCGAACTCGCAGGTCTTCGCCCACTCGCCCGCGTCGCGCAGCTCGAGTCCGAAGCGCACGTCGGGCTTGTCGACGCCGTAGCGATCCATCGACTCGAGCCAACTCATGCGCGGGAACGGGATCGCGACGTCGACGCTCATCGCTTCGCGGAACGTCTCGTGGAGCACCTGTTCCCACGTGCGGAAGATGTCGTCCTCCTCGACGAAGGACATCTCCATGTCGAGCTGCGTGAACTCGGGCTGCCGGTCGGCGCGCAGGTCCTCGTCGCGGAAGCAGCGCGCGACCTGGAAGTAGCGGTCGAGCCCCGCGACCATGAGGATCTGCTTGAAGATCTGCGGCGATTGCGGCAGCGCGTAGAACTCGCCCGGATGCACGCGGCTCGGCACGAGGTAGTCGCGCGCACCCTCAGGCGTCGCCTTGGTGAGGATCGGCGTCTCGACCTCGACGAAGTTCTGGCGCTCGAACGCGCGGCGCATCGCGTTGATGAAACGCGAACGGTGCACGAGGTTCCCGCGCATCGGCCCGCGGCGCAGATCGAGGTAGCGGTACTTGAGGCGCAGCTCGAGCGACACGTCCTCCTCGCCGTCGATCGGGAACGGCGGCGTCTTCGAGCGCGAGAGGATCTCGAGCCGGTCGGCGACGACCTCGACTGCGCCCGTCGGCCGGTCGGGGTTGACGTTCGCGGCGTCGCGCGCGACGACCTTGCCGCGCACCGAGATCGTGAACTCCGGACCCAGCTTCATCGCGTCCGCGAGCTCCGGCCCGAGCACGATCTGCGTGATGCCGTAGCGGTCGCGCAGGTCGACGAAGTAGATGCCACCGTGGTCACGGCGGGCCGCGACCCAGCCGTTCAACGTGACGATCGCATCGACGTGGGACGGCCGCAGGTCGCCGCAAGTGTGCGTGCGGCGCCAATCGGTCGGAGCGCGGGAGGCGGAAGCGTGCAGGGCGGAACTCACGAGGGTGTCGGTGGGTGTCATCCCCGAAGGGATCGGCGGGACAGGTTCTCGGCCTGGGGCCCTCGCGGCGCGAAGGAGGCCCGATACCGCGTGGGAAGCGCTCGCGGTCGCGCGCGACGCGAGCGTTGCCCGGAGGGATGCGCGCGCGGCGCACTCCCCTCGTCAGGCGCCGGCAGCGTAGCCCTTGGCCTGCATCCGGAGAAGCGCGCGGCGCAAGCTGGCGTTCGCGCGCTGCACGTCGACCGGGTCGCCGTTCGGCTCGCGGACGATCGCGTACGTGGTCCGCGTGACCACCGAAACGATCGAGCCGGCCGGGACGCCCGCCGCCTGGAGTCGGGCGCGCGCACGGCTCTCGGCTCCTCGAGCGCGCGCTGTATCGATGCCCTCCGGCGCCTCGGAGGCCTGGGTCACGACGCGCAACGTGTCGCCGTGCATCTCCGCGAAACCGCCGGCGCAGAAGAGCAGGTGCTCGCGGCCGCCGGACTTGTAACGCAGGAGCCCCGTGTCGAGCGCCGCGACCATCGGCGCATGCCGCGGCAGCACGCCGAGCGATCCGTCCAGGCCGGGGAGCCGCACCGAGTCGACCAGCTGGTCGAGCGCGATGCGGTCGGGGGTGATGACGCGCAAGGTCAGGGTCGCCACGGTCAGCTCTGCGCGGCTTGCATCTTGCGAGCCTTCTCGACGGCCTTGTCGATCGAGCCGACGTACATGAAAGCACTTTCGGGCAGGTCGTCGTGCTTGCCCTCGATGATCTCCTTGAAGCCGCGCACCGTCTCGGCGCGCGGGACGAACACGCCCGGCGTGCCGGTGAACTGCTCGGCCACGAAGAAGGGCTGCGAGAAGAAGCGCTGCACGCGGCGCGCGCGGACGACGACGCGCTTGTCGTCGTCGGAGAGCTCCTCGACGCCGAGGATCGCGATGATGTCCTTGAGGTCGGCGTAGCGCTGCAGGATCCGCTGGGCTTCGCGCGCGACCTGGTAGTGCTCCTCGCCGACGACCTGCGGGTCGAGCATCCGCGACGTGGACTTCAGCGGGTCGACGGCCGGGTAGATGCCGAGCTCGGCGATCGCGCGATCGAGGATGATGGTGGAGTCGAGGTGCGCGAACGTCGCGACGGGCGCGGGGTCCGTGATGTCGTCGGCCGGGACGTACACGGCCTGCATGGACGTGACCGAGCCCTTCTTCGTGGACGTGATGCGCTCCTGGAGGGCACCCATCTCGGAAGCCATCGTCGGTTGGTAACCGACGGCGCTCGGCATGCGGCCGAGGAGCGCGGACACCTCGGAGCCGGCCTGCACGAAGCGGAAGATGTTGTCGACGAAGAGCAGCACGTCCTGCCCCTTCGTGTCGCGGAAGTACTCGGCCATCGTCAGGCCGGAGAGCGCGACCCGGAGACGAGCACCCGGCGGCTCGTTCATCTGTCCGAACACGAGCACGGCGTTGTCGATGACCGACTGCGTCTTGCCGTCGGGCGTCTTGTACTGGGCCTCGCTCATCTCGAGCCAGAGGTCGTTGCCCTCGCGCGTGCGCTCGCCGACGCCGCAGAACACCGAGAAGCCGCCCTTCTCGACGGCGGTGATGCGGATCAGCTCCTGGATGAGCACGGTCTTGCCGACGCCGGCGCCGCCGAAGAGGCCGATCTTGCCGCCCTTCGCGAACGGACACAGCAGGTCGACGACCTTCAGGCCCGTCTCGAAGACCTCGGAGATCGCTTCCTGCTCCTCGAACTTCGGAGCCGGACGGTGGATCGGCCAGGTCTCGCCGGCCGCGAGCGCGCCCTTCGCGACCGTGTCGAGCGGGACGCCGAGCAGGTTGAAGAGGCGGCCCTTGGTGCGCTCGCCGACGGGCACCGAGATCGGTGCGCCGGTGTCGATCACGGCCATGCCGCGGCGGAAGCCGTCGGTCGACGCCATCGCGACGCAGCGCGCGATGTCGTTGCCGAGGTGCTGCGAGATCTCGAGCACGAGGTCCTCGCCGCCGGCGGGCGTCTTCACGCGCAATGCGCTGTAGATCGCGGGCAGCTTCCCGGCCGGGAAGCGCACGTCCACGACGGGCCCGAAGATCTGGGCGATCGATCCGGTGTTTTCCTTCGTGAGGGTCGTCGTCATGAGAGTGTCTCGGTCGTTCGCGCGAGAGCGCGAAGGGCGCGCGCGGCGCTCGGTGTGTGCGAGTAGCGGATCGGTTCGGAGTGGTCGTGTGGGTGGCGCACTGATCGCGTCAGGCGCCGGATCGGATCGCGCGCGTCAGCGCACCGCCTCGGCGCCGCCGACGATGTCGAGCAGCTCCTTGGTGATGTTCTCCTGACGCTTGCGGTTGTAGAGCTTGCGCAGCGCGTTCCCCATCGAGCGGGCCGCGTCGGTCGCGTTCTTCATCGACACGCGCCGGCTGGCGAACTCGCTGGTGAGCGACTCGAGCAGCGCGTTGAAGATGCGCGTCTCGAGGTAGCGCGGGACGAGCGCGTCGAAGATCGAGGCGGGATCGGGCTCGAGGATCAGGTTGCCTTCGGCGCCTTCCGTGACGCCGGCCACCGTGGGCACGGACTCGATCGGGAGGAAGGGCATGCGCGTGGGCACGTACTTCACCACCGATTCGAACGCGGTGTAGAAGCCCACGACGCGCTCGTACTTCCCGGCCAGGAACGCGTCGACCAGGATCTTCGACGTGCGCACGGCGGCGCGGTAGTCGACCTTCTCGAGCGGCGGATCCGACAGGAAGCGCTCGATGTTGCGGCCGCGGCGCGTGAGGTACTGGAAACCCTTCCGCCCGATGACGAAGTAGTCGACTTGGCGTCCGGGGTTCTCGCGCAACCAGACCTCGAGTGCCTTGAACAGGTTCGCGTTGTAGGCGCCGCACAAGCCGCGGTCGGACGTGACGAGCAGCACGGCGAGTCGCGTCCCCGTGCCCACGTTGAACAGCGGCCGGCCCTGCGTCTCCTCGCCGAGCACGCGCGCCATGCGTCCGACGAGCCCCGTGATCTCGCGCGAATAAGGCCGCGAGGCCACGGCCTTGTCCTGGAAGCGACGCAACTTCGTCGTCGCGACCATCTCCATGGCGCGGGTGATCTGCCGGATGTTGTTGATCGACTTGATCCGGCTGCGGAGATCGCGAATGGATGCCATGTTGCGTCGTCTAGTTCCCGGCGAGCGGGATCAGGCCTTCGCCTTGGTGTTGAGCTGGATCTTCACCGCGGCGATGACCTTGTCCATCGCGGCGCGCTCGGCATCGGAGACGTTCTTCGTCTTCTTGATGCCCACAGCGACCTCGGGATGTTGTTCCCCCATCGCGCGCAGGTAGGCCTTCTCGACTTCGGACACGCGCTTCGCGGGGACGTCGTCGAGGTGGCCGGCGTTCGCCACGTAGATGATCAGGATCTGCTGCTCGACCGGCATCGGCACGTACTGGCCCTGCTTCAGGACCTCCGTCAGGCGCTCGCCGCGCGTGAGTTCCTGCTGCGTGGCCTTGTCGAGGTCCGAACCGAACTGCGCGAACGCGGCCAGCGCGCGGTAGCTCGCCAGACCGAGGCGCAGACCGCCGGAGATCTTCTTCATCGCGGGGATCTGGGCCGCGCCACCGACGCGCGACACCGAGATGCCGGCGTTCACGGCGGGCTTGATGCCGGCGTTGAAGAGCGCCGACTCGAGGAAGATCTGTCCGTCCGTGATCGAGATCACGTTCGTCGGGATGTACGCGGCGACGTCGCCTTCCTGCGTCTCCACGATCGGCAGCGCCGTGATCGAGCCGCCGCCCTTCTTGTAGCGCGGGTTGATCTTCGGAGCGTCGCGCGAGATCTTCGCCGCGCGCTCGAGCAGGCGGCTGTGCAGGTTGAACACGTCGCCCGGGAAGGCCTCGCGACCCGGCGGACGGCGCAGGAGCAGCATGACCTGGCGGTACGCGAGCGCCTGCTTGTAGAGGTCGTCGTAGAAGATGACGACGTGCCGGCCTTCGTCGCGGAAGCGCTCGGCCATCGCGACGCCGGCGTAGCAAGCCAGGTACTGCATCGACGCTTCGTCGTTCGCCGAGGCCGACACGATGATCGTGTACGGCATCGCGCCGGCGAGCTCGAGGCGGCGCAGCACGTCGACGATCGTCGACTGCTTCTGACCGACCGCGACGTACACGCAGATCATCTGCTCGGGATCCTTGGGGTTCCCGCCGGCGGTCGTCTTCTGGTTGATGATCGTGTCGATGCACAGGGCCGTCTTGCCCGTCTGGCGGTCACCGATGATCAGCTCGCGCTGACCGCGACCGATCGGGATCATCGCGTCGATGGCCTTGATGCCGGTCTGCATCGGCTCCTTGACGGGCTCGCGCTCGACGACCGAGGGCGCCGGCGATTCGATCGGGCGCAGGTCGGCGGCCGTCGTGCCCAGCGGGCCCTTGCCGTCGATCGGGTCACCCAGCGCGTTCACGACGCGGCCGAGCAGTTGGTCGCCGGTCGGCACCGAGATGACGCGGCCGGACGAGCGCACGGTGTCGCCCTCCTTGACCTTCGTCGCGTCGCCGAGGAGCACGCAACCGACGTTGTCCTCCTCCAGGTTCAGCGCCACGCCGCGCACGCCGTTCGGGAACTCGAGCAACTCGTTCATCACGCAGTCGTCGAGTCCGTACACGCGCGCCACGCCGTCGCCGACGGACAGCACGGTGCCGATGCTCTGCATCGACGTCTCGCCCTTGTACTTCTCGATTTCCTTCTCGAGGATCGAGGTCACTTCGGCGGGTCGCAGTTCCATCTCGTTGTTTCCGTTCGGATTCGGTGGGTATCGGAGGATGCAGGCGGCGTCGGGACGGACGCGTCAGCCCGGCAGCGGGACTTCTTGCAGGCGGCGGCGCAGCGCGTCGAGGCGTCCCGAGACGCTCCCGTCGAGCATGCGGTTCCCCGCGATCACACGCGCGCCACCGATGAGCTCGGGGACGACGCGGTTCTTCAGGATCAGCTTCTGACCGAGCACGCGACCGAAATCGGTCGCGACGCGGGCCAACTCGGCCGGCTCCATGGGACGCGCGGTCTCCACGAAACCCTCGACTTCACCCGCATCCGCGAGGATGCGCTGGCGGAACGCGGCCGCCAGTCCGACCAGGACTTCCTCGCGCCCGCGGTCGAACGCGAGCCCGACGAAGTTCCGAGTCAGGACGTGCGCGTTGCTCAAGGAGGCGCCGACCGCGGCTCGGCGCACGTCGGCGTCGAGGCGCGGGTTGACCAGCACGCGCCGCACGTCGGGACGCGCGACCTCGGCGCCGAGGCGCTCGACGTCGGCGACGACGGCCTGCAGCGCACCCTGCTTGGCCGCGAGGCCGTACAGGGCACCCGCCCAGCGCGCGGTGACGGCGTCGACGATCACGCCTTGCGACCCTTCGTCGAGGAATCGCCGGCCGCGCCGGCGACGAGTTCCTCGACCATGCGCCGATCGTCGGCGGAGTCGACGCGACGCTTGAGCACCTGGCTCGCGGCGTTCATCGAGACCTCGACGACTTGCGTGCGGATCGCGGCGAGAGCCTTGTCCTGCTCGGCCTTGATCTCGGACTTCGCGCGCGTGAGCAGGGCCTGGGCTTCGCGGCCCGCGGTGTCCTTGAGCTCGCGCTCCACGACCTCGGCGCGCCCGCGGGCGGCGTCGAGGATTTTCGCGGCCTCGACCTGGGCTTCGCGCAGCTTGGACTCGACCGCCGCGCGGGCGCTCTGAGCTTCTTCGCTGGCCTTCTGCGCCGCGGCGAGGCCGGCGGCCGCCGCTTCGTCGCGAGCTTCGAGGGCGCGCGTGATCGGACCCATCACCATCTTCCAGATCGGCACGAGCGCGACCAGGAAGATGACGAGAGTCCAGAACGTGCCGCCGATGCCGGAGAGGTCCAGCGGATTGAATCCGCCGCCCTCGGCCGCGAGCAGGATCGGGAGGTGAAGCATGGGGAGTGGACCAGGGTCTGGGATCGGGAGCCTCGACCCGGCGCGCTCGCGCCGGCTCGAGACCCGCGGGGGATCAGGCCGGGTTCGGCAGGATCATGATCAGGAGCGTGATGACGATCGCGAACAGCGCCGCGCCTTCGATGAGGGCGGCCATGATGATCGAGCTGCCCTTGATGGCGTCGGCCGCTTCC
>Ga0105044_10000090_pt1 | contig 93687 bp, 77 predicted proteins | sample MAT01_FD_78092 | JGI IMG/M metagenome (GOLD analysis project Ga0105044, IMG submission 78092) | Freshwater microbial communities from Lake Fryxell liftoff mats and glacier meltwater in Antarctica - MAT-01 | ecosystem: Environmental > Aquatic > Freshwater > Ice > Liftoff microbial mat | place...
CGGACCGTCGGCGATCGGATCGCTGAAAGGCAGGCCGAGTTCCGCGCACGCGGCACCGGCCCGATCGAGCGCACGCAAGCAGGCCAGCGTGCGCTCGAGCCCGCCGTCGCCGGCCGTGAGGAACGGCGCCACGCCGCGACGACCCGCGCGCTTCTCCGCGTCGAGCCGCGCCACGAGCCTGTTCGTCGCGCTCACGTCGCCCTCCCGGCGCGCGCGCGCAGGATCGTGTCGAGGTCCTTGTCGCCGCGTCCAGACAAGTTGACGACGACGCGCTTGCCGCGCAGCGCGGGTGCCTCGCGCAGGATCCAGCCGATCGCGTGCGCGCTCTCGAGCGCGGGCAGGATGCCCTCGGAACGCGCAAGGCGCATGAACCCCGCGAGTGCTTCGCCGTCGGTCGCCGACGCGTAGCGCGCGCGGCCCGACTCGAAGAGCGCCGCGTGCTCCGGCCCGACCGCCGGGTAGTCGAGCCCGGCCGAGATGCTGTGCGTCGGACGGATCTGACCTTCCTCGTCTTGCAGCACGTACGTGCGCGTCCCGTGCAGGACGCCCGGCGATCCGCCGGCGAAGCGCGCCGCGTGACGACCGGTCTCGATGCCGTCGCCGCCCGCTTCCACGCCGACGAGCGCGACGCGCGGTTCGTCGAGGAACGCGCGGAAGATGCCGATCGCATTGCTCCCGCCGCCGACACACGCGGCGACGACGTCGGGCAGCTCGCCGTCGCTCGCGTCGGCGTACTGCGCGCGCGCCTCGCGGCCGATGACCTCGTGGAATCCGGCGACGATCGACGGGAAGGGATGCGGCCCAAGCGCGCTGCCCAGGCAGTAATGCGTCCCGTTCGGATCGCCGGCCCAGTCGCGCATCGCGGCATTCACGGCGTCTTTCAGCGTCTTCTGCCCGGTCCCCACGCGTTCGACGCGCGCGCCGAGCAGGTCCATGCGCAGCACGTTGGGCTTCTGACGCTCGGCGTCGACTTCGCCCATGTAGACGACGCACTCGAGCCCGAGCTGCGCGCACGCCGCCGCCGTCGCGACACCGTGCTGGCCCGCGCCGGTCTCGGCGACGATACGGCGCTGGCCCATCTTCCGCGCGAGCAGGCACTGACCGATGGCGTTGTTGATCTTGTGCGCGCCCGTGTGCAGCAGGTCCTCGCGCTTGAGCCACAGCTCGAGCCCGAGCTCGCGCGACAGGTTCGCCGCGTGGTGCAGCGGCGTAGGACGTCCGGCGAACGTGCCGAGGAGCCGCGCGAGCTCCGTCTGGAAGACGTCGTCGTCGCGCGCGGCATTCCAAGCTGCTTCGAGGCGCTGCAGCGGCGCGACGAGCGTCTCCGGCGCATATTGGCCGCCGAATGCGCCGAATCGGCCGGTGTTCGTCATCGTGTCGATTCCTGCAGCGACAGAGCGCGTGCGGCGGCTTCGACGAAGGCGAGCACGCGCGCGGGGTCCTTGCGGCCGTCGGCGCGCTCGAGCCGCGAGCTCGCATCGACGCCGCGCGGACGCACCGCGGCCGCCAGGTCCGCGACGTTCTCGGCGTGGAGCCCGCCGGCGAGGATGCAGACGCCGCGCTCGGCGAGCTTGCGCGCCAGCGTGGAATCCACGGCGATTCCAGTGCCGCCCTGGGCGGCGGGATGATCGAGCACGAAGCCCGAAGCGAGCGCGGACCATGCATCCATCTCCGCCTCCGCGTGTTCGTCCACTGCGACGCGGCGGAAGATCGGGTAGGGGAAATCGATCCACTCCCTGGGCCTCTCGCGGCCGCACAGCTGCAGCGCGCGACAACCCGACGCGCGCAGGAAGCGCTCGGCTTCTTCCGGAAGCGGCTCGACCAGCACGGCGACGGGCAGCACGCGGCGCGGGATCGCGTCGACGACGCGCGCGGCGCGCTCGGGCGTCACGCAACGCGGCGAGCGATGCCACCCGACGAATCCCACGGCGTCGAGCGCCGCGGGGAACGGTGCGGGCAGGTCCTCCGCGCCGCGCAGGCCGCAGACCTTGATGCGGGGTACCGGTTCAGTGACCACGCAACGCTTCCTTCCATGCGCGGAGCGTCGCGGTGGGATCGGCGGACTTCACCAGCGTCTCACCGACCAGCACGACGTCCGCACCGGCGGCGCGCACGCGCTTCAAGTCGTCCACGCCGCGGATGCCGCTCTCGGCGACGCGCAGCACGCCCTTGGGCACGCGTGGCAGCAGGCGCTCGACGACGGCGAGATCCGTCGTCAGCGTGCGCAGATCGCGCGCGTTCACGCCGATCATCTCGGGTTCGAGCGGCAGCGCGCGCTCCAGCTCGAGCTCGTCGTGCACTTCGAGCAGGACCGCGATGCCGTACTCCTTGGCCAGCGCGCGCAGCCGCGCCAACGTCGAGTCGTCGAGGATCGCCGCGATCAGGAGGATCGCGTCCGCGCCGAACGAGCAGCCTTCGAGCACCATGCACTCGTCGACGACGAAGTCCTTGCGTAGGCGCGGCAGCCGCGTGAACTCGACCGTGCGCAGGTCGTCGAGGCAGCCGTCGAAGTGGTCCTCTTCGGTCAGCACCGAGAGCATCTCCGCGCCGCCCTCTTTGTACGCGCCGGCGAGTGACAGCCACTTCGGCCCGATCCGCACGCGGCGCGAAGGCCCCGTGCGCGAACCGTCGTCGGCCTCGACGAGCAGCGGACCCGCCGACGGCGAGCGACGCTTCAGCTCGCAGATGTACGCCAGCTCCGGCTTCGTGAGCGCCGTGAGCACGCGCTCTCGCCGCCACGAATCGGGCTTCACGTGGTCTTCGAGCCTCTCGAACGTCATCTGGCGGCGGCGCGACGCGCTGCGCTTCTTCACGGCCTCGACGATCCCGTCCAGCTTCGTCGTGCTCATACGCCTCCTCGTGCCGTCGCGATCCAGCGGTCCATCGTCGTGCGTGCCCGGCCTTCGGCGATGGCGGCGTCGGCGCGCGCCAGCCCATCTTCCGGAGCCGCGGCGACGCCGGCCACGACGAGCGCAGCTCCGGCGTTCAACACGACCGCGTCGCGCACTGGACCGACGGCGCCGTCCAGGAGTCGGGTGAGGATCGCCAGGTTGTGGCGCGCGTCGCCGCCGCGCAGGTCCTGCGGCGCGCTGGCGCGGAATGCGCGATGCGCCGCGCTGTCCCAAGCGGGCAGGTCGCCGACCGCGTGCACCACGTTGTCGAGTCCGGGCATCAGTTCGTCCGCTCCGCCTGCGCCGTGCACCACGTACGCGCGCTCGTGTCCGAGCTCGCGCAACGCATCCGCCATCGGCGCGACGCGTCGCGCTTCGGGAACGCCCAGCAGCTGCCGGCGAACGCGCCCGGGATTGCACAGCGGCCCGAGGTAGTTGAAGAGTGTGCGGATGCCGAGCGCCTTGCGCACCGGCGCCACGCGCGCCAGCAGCGGATGCGCGGTCGGGGCGAAGAGGAACGTGATGCCGGCCTTGTCGAGGCACGCGCGCGCGCGATCCGCCGGCAAATCGAGCGGGATCCCGGCCGCTTCCAGCAGGTCGGCGCTCCCGCAGCGACTCGATTGACTGCGGTTGCCGTGCTTGACCACGCGCGCGCCGGCGGCGGCGGCGACGATCGCCGCGGCGGTCGAGATGTTGAACGAGCGCAGCCCGTCGCCGCCGGTGCCGCACGTGTCGATCGCATCGACCGCGTCGTGCTCGAAGACGATCATGCGCTCGCGCAGCGCGTCGGCCGCGCCGGCGATTTCAGCCGGCGTCTCGCCGCGCGCGGCCAGCGCGATCAGCAGGTCGACGAGTTCCCACGTCGCGAACTCGCGTTCGAGCAGGCCGGCGAAGACGGCGTGAGCCTCGGCGCGCTGAAGCACGCCACCGGACTTCACCTGCTGGAGCGCGTGGCTGAGTTCCATGTGCTAAACGCGGATCGCGAGCGGCTCGCCCGCGATCTGGAGGAAACGGGCCACGATGCGTTCGCCCTGCGGCGTCAGGATCGATTCGGGGTGAAACTGCACGCCGAAACGCGGCAGACGCACGTGCTGCACACCCATGACGTGCCCGTCGGACGTCCACGCGGTGAGCTTCAGCTCGGCGGGCAGCGCGTCGCGTACCGCGCGCAGCGAGTGGTAGCGACCCGCTTGGAACGGATTCGGCAGACCGAGGTAGAGCGCGGAGCCGTCGTGGTGCACCAGCGAGCTCTTGCCGTGCACCGGGATCGGATCGCGCTCGAGCGTGCCGCCGCAGGATTCCACGAGGCCCTGGTGTCCGAGGCACACGCCGAGGAGCGGCATGCGTTCGGGGATAGCGCGCAAGAGTTCGGGCTGGATGCCCGCGTCGCTCGGTCGGCCGGGCCCTGGCGAAAGCACGATGCCGGCCGGCTGCATGGCCAGGACGTCAGTGACGGTGAGCGCGTCGTTGCGGCGCACTTCGACCTCCGCGCCCAACGCGGCCAGCGCCTGGTAGATGTTCCACGTGAACGAGTCGTAGTTGTCGAGCAGGAGGATCATCGCTGTACCGTCTGCGCGGGAGTGCGGAACGAATCGGAATCGGCGCGCGCGGCGGCTTCGAAGAGCGCGCCGGCCTTGTGCAGCGTCTCGCGCAGCTCGGCTTCGGGATCGGAGTCGTACACGATGCCCGCGCCGCTCTGCACCGACAGCACGCCGTCGCGCGCCACGAACGTGCGCAGGCACAGCGCCGTGTCCAGGTTGCCGGCCGCGTCGAGGTAGCCGAAGCAACCGGCGTAGGGACCGCGCGTGTCGCGCTCGACCTCGGCGATCAGCTGCATCGCGCGCACTTTGGGTGCGCCCGACACCGTTCCCGCGGGAAATGCCGCGGCCAGAGCGTCGAGCGCGTCGCGGCCCGAGGCGAGCTCGCACTCGACGCGCGACACGAGGTGCTGCACGCGCGCAAAGCGCTCGAGCTGCATGTGCTCCTTGACGCGCACAGTCCCGGTCCGCGCCACGCGCCCGAGGTCGTTGCGCGCGAGGTCGACCAGCATGTCGTGCTCGGCGCGCTCCTTCGGATCACCGAGCAGTTCCTCGCCCAGGCGCTCGTCCTCCGCGCTATCCGAGGACCGCGGGCGCGTCCCGGCGATGGGGCGGTTCTCGGCGCGGCCGCCGCGCACGCCGACGAGCCGCTCGGGCGAGCTGCCGATCAGCGTCAACCCGTCGGCCTCGAAGTAGAACATGTGCGGGCTCGGGTTCACGAGACGCAGCACGCGGTAGGCCGTGAACGGATCGCCCGAGAAATGCTGCTCGAAACGCTGCGAGAGCACGCCCTGGAAAATGTCTCCGGCCGCGATCGCGTTGCGCAGCGTCTCGACGCCGCGGCGGAACTCCGCGGGTTCCGTGCGCGCCTCGAACGAACCCTGCAGGCGGAACGTCCCGCTGGCGCGCGCGTCGCCCTCGAGCGCGTCGGCGGCGAGCCGCGTCGCGCGCTCCTGCGCCGCCGCGTGTCCGCGCGCGCCGTCGGGGCACGGAACGACGACGAACACGCGCTGCGAAGCGTGGTCGAACGCCACGACGTCCTCGTACAGGTCGAACGTCGCGTCGGGCACGTTCCACGGATCGTTGCGCGCGCGCGGGACACGCGGCTCGAGGCGCGTGGCCCACTCGTACGCGAGCCAGCCGATCCAGCCGCCGCGAAAAGGAGGTAGGGACGGCGGCAGGTTCGCCGGGTGCACGGCCTGCGTGCGCCGCGCGACCTTGCGCAGCGCCTCGTGCGGCGCGCCCTCGATGCGCTCGTCGGCCGCATCCGCGCGGCGCAGCACGTTGCCCGAGCGATCGCAGCGCAGCGACGCGGTCGGATCGACGGCCAGGAACGAGTAGCGCGCGAGCCGCGCCGGACCCTCGACCGACTCGAGCAGGCACACGCGGTGTCCCGCGGCCCGTAGCGACAGGAACGCCTGGACCGGCGTCGCGAGATCCGCCGGCCACGCCGCCCACGCGATGCGCAGGCGGTCGGACTCGGCGGGTTCGGAGCGTTCGAAGGGGCTGTGCATGAGCGGAGGAACGGTCAGGGTTCCGGTGGAGGGAAGGATGCGGATCGGAGGCGGGAAAGAGGCCTGGAAAGAGGTCCGAAAACGAGCGAGCCCCCGCCGAAGCAGGGGCCCGAGGTCGCGCGCGTCGAAGGGGCGGGGCGTCTAGACGGCGCACCCGATCCCCGAGGCGACCTCGGGTCGGAGCCATCGCCACCACTGCGCGGAAGGCAGCCTGGCAGCACGAATCGTTGCGCGCTGAATCATCACGGGCAAAGCCTACCTCGCCCGGCAGGTTCCGCAAGGGAGCGAAAAGCGCGAGGGACCGGATCAACCCGTCTGGAACAAGCGTTCGTGAAGGGCGTCCACGACGTCCTTCAGGCGCTCGCGCGGCACGACGATCGAGAGGTTGTTGCGCGTCGCGCCGTAACTGGCCATCTCGGCTCGCACACCCAGCTCGGCCAGCGTCGCGAAGATGCGCGCCTGCACCGCGAGTCCGTCGCGCAGCTCCTCGCCGACGACGCTGACCAGCGCCAAATCGCGCACGACGGACACGTCCGAGAACGTGCCGAGGTCGGCGACCACCGCTTCGAGGCGCGCGGCGGCATCGACGGTGAGCGCGACCGAGACCTCGGACGTCGCGATGACGTCGACGACGACCTCGTGGCGCGCGAACGCGTCCGCGATGCGCTCGAGGAAGCCGTACTGGAACATCATCTCGCTGGCCACGACGTTCACGGCCGCGATGGGGCTCTTCGTCGCGATCGACTTGATGCCGCGCTCCGTCGGCGCGAGCGACGCGACCACGCGCGTGCCCGTCTCCAACGGAGCCCACGTGTTCAGCACGCGGATCGGGATCCGCGCGCGCACCGCCGGGGCCATGGTCGCGGGGTGCAGGACCTTCGCGCCGAAGAACGCCAGCTCGGCCGCTTCGGCGAACGAGAGCACGGGCACGCGCCGCGCCGACTTCACCTGGCGGGGATCGGCGCTCATCACGCCGTCGACGTCGGTCCAGATCTGGATCTCTTCGACGCCCAGCGCCGCCCCGAAGATCGCCGCGGAGTAATCGCTGCCGCCGCGCCCCAGCGTCGTGACGGCGCCGGCGGCTTCGCGTCCGAGGTAGCCGGTGACTACGGGAATCCCGTCCTGGTCGCGCGCCGCCGCGCGGATCTTCGCATCGCAAGTGGACAGCGGCCGCGCGCAGCCGAAGCGCGCGTCCGTTTCGAGGCCCGCGTCCCACGCGTCGAGGGCGTGAGCGGGCAGACCCGACTGCGCCAAGTGCGCGGCGACGATGCGCGCGCTCATGCGCTCGCCCAGGCTCGCGAGTCGATCCTGCGTGCGCGGGCTGCGCTCGCGAAGGAGCGCGATGCCGCGCGCGAGATCGCGCAGCTCGGCGAGCCACGGTGCGACCAGGTCGGGCGCGAGGCTCAGATCCGCGAGGATCTTCTGGTGCAGTACCTCGATGTCCCGCGTCTTTTCGGCGACGTCGCCGCCTGCCAGCGCGAGCTCGCCCAGCTCGAACAGCTTGTTGGTCACGCCCCCGACCGCCGACACGACGACGAACGGCGCGCGCGCCCGCGCGGCTCCCACGATCGCGCCGACGCGGCGGATCGCGTCCGCGCTGCCGACCGACGTGCCCCCGAACTTCTGGACGATCCCGTGCTGCATGGAACGCACGAGCGTAGCGTCCGAAACGGCCTTGGATCCACGATCTCGTGTGCGTCATGCTCGCGCGATGCACAGCGAACCCGCGCCCCCCGTCTCGACCCGTGACACGTGGGGGAAGGATCCGCCGCCGTCGGACGAGATCCAGTTCCTGGCCGGACCGGCCAGTCGCGGATCCGAGCTCCTGCGCGCCGTGCGCATCTTTCGCGAGATCGTGCGCGGGTTCCGTGCGCTGCACTTCGTTGGACCGTGCGTCACGGTGTTCGGTTCCGCGCGCTTCGCCGAGGACCATCCGCACTACGAGCTGGCGCGCGAGATGGGCCGGCGCATCGCGCGCCGCGGCTTCACCGTGCTGACCGGCGGCGGTCCCGGGATCATGGAAGCCGCGAATCGCGGCGCGAAGGACGTCGGCGGTCGGTCGGTCGGCGCGAACATCGTCCTGCCCAAGGAACAGCGCGAGAACGGCTACCTCGACCGCTTCGTGACCTTCCGCTACTTCTTCGTGCGCAAGCTGATGCTCGTGAAGTACAGCTACGCGTTCGTCGTCATGCCCGGCGGGTTCGGCACGCTGGACGAGCTCTTCGAGGCGGCCACGTTGATCCAGACCGGGAAGGTGCGGGACTTCCCCGTGATCCTGATGGGCACCGAGTACTGGCGGCCCTTGCTCGATCTGCTCGCGAACATGGCCGAGCAGGGCACGATCGATCGCGCGGACCTCGAGCTCCTCACGGTCACCGATTCGCCCGAGGAGGCGATGGCCGTGCTCGAGGTGACGTCGGTCGTGCGCTTCGGTTTGAAGCCCGCGACGGCACGGCAAGCGCATGCCCGACGCTGGCTGTTCGAGCGCCCGCTCGGCGGCTGAAACCGGAAACCCGCAACCGACTTGGGTGTCGCGCCCAGGGAGGCCGGACCCTCACGGAGACTGCTCGCCGATGACCACGAATTCCCGCTCCGCCGCGCACGGTGCACCCGGGCGCGAGCGGGATTCCGGGCTACGTCGTCCAGCCGTCGGACGTGACCGTGACCTCGACGGGCACGACGGTCATGCCCTGGCCGCTGAACCGCGGCATCCCGCTCGACCAGTACGCGCGCACACGTGGCGTGACACCGGGCTGCTCGCCACGGGTGGAGTCGGCGGCTCCGGAGCGGAGATGCGCATCGTGAACAGCGTCGCGGGGCAATCGCATCTCCCCTCGGGCGTGCCGTACGCCCCCGGATCGGTGCCCACGATCGGTCTGCCGCTGCTCCTGGAGTTCCGCTGCTACCCCGACGCGGCGACGGGCGGGCTGAACCGCTTCGACATCTCGCTCGCGTCGGCCAACTCGTCGCGACCGAACCGGCGGGCCTTCTCGACCGGCGGGCAGAGCACTTCGGGGATCGTGACCATCGACCCCGACCTGCAGGCGGTGGCGACGGGCGGATTCGATCCCAACTCGCAGCCGACGCCGGGCGCGCCCACGCTGCCGTGGACGACTCCTACTACGTCGGCGCGATGGGCCTCGTCGTGCGCGTGAGCCGCATGCACTCGATCTGGCTCGATTCCGCGCTCGCGTCGGCGCAGTGGTCCACCGCGGTCGAGCCGAACGACGCGCAGCAACCGGCTGGCAGCGAGCTCCAACTCGCCTTCCGCGGTGCGAACGCGGTCGCGAACGCGAACCTCACGACCGATGCGGCGTTCCTCGATGCCTAAGGCGACGCACTCACCGGAGCGCAACCGACCTACTCACAGGTCGACCGCACGTGGAAGCCCTCCGCGAACGCGCTGGACGGCGCGCGGTTCCTGCAGACGCGCGTGACCTTCGTCGCCAACGCGGCGACGAACCGGACGCCCACTCTCTCGGCGCTGGGGATCGCCTGGCGCTGAGCGGCTGAACCTCGGTCACGACCGCGGTGCAGGCAGAGCCTCCTCCGCGCCGCGGCGTGGAGGAGCTCTGTCTGCATCAGGATCTCGACTGGAACCGTGACTCTCAACGCGGCACGAGCCACCGCTCCCATGGATTTCCGCCCTCGACGCGCGTGAAATCCTCCGCGGCGGGGACGATCTCGGGCAGCCATTCCGCTCGTACCCACGCGACGACGTTCGTGGCGCGATTCCACAGGTGCACGCGGTTCGCCGCGTCGGGCGCCGACACGCGGATCTGGACGGTCTCGCCCACGTTCGGAGCGAGCGTGATCGTCGCCAGCGGCGGATCGAGGCCCAGAGCGATCACCTGCCGCGGATCGTCGATGCCCTCCCAGCGCATCCGCACCCACAGCGAGACGTAACCGCCGACGCGCCACAGGAGAGCTTCTCGGCGCGACTCGCCTTCGACGAGGAACCAGCGACGTTCGGCGTTCGGATCGGCGGGCGTCTCGCTGGTGATCTCGGCGGAGCCGTCGCCGCGGTCGACGAACATGCGCTCGAACCCGGCGAATCCGGGCGCGAAACAGCCGGCCAGGACGCGCGTGTCGACGAGGGGCGCCGGCCGTCCGGTGGCATCGAGGAAGACGCGCGGATCGCGATCGATCTCCAGCACGCGCCCCGTCCCCGCGACTTCGGCGAACGGGGCTCCGCCTTGCTCCGGCGTGCGTGCGGGCCCCAAGGCGAGTTCGAAGTACGTGTCGCGCGCGGGATCCGTCAGGAACTTCGGCCCGTGCAAGGCGAGCCTCAGTCCATCCGGCGCGCGAACTCCCGCGCGCTCGACGCATTCGTCGCCGGCGCAGACGAGCGAACCGCGCGCTCCGGTCACGGCCGAGAGGAACGCCGCGACGGCTTCGGTTTCGCACACCGCGCCGAACGCTTCGCGACAGCGCCACAATCCCCGCGAACGCAAGTACGTGAGGTCCTGTCCGGCCGATTCGAGCGTGAAGCCGGCCAGCGTGCGTCCCTCCATCCGCGCCGCGGGCACGAGTCGCTCGACGCCGTCGGAAGCCGCGCGACGCGCGAAGGAGCGCTCGAGGAAAACGAGGCCGGCGAGCACCAGGCATGATGTCCAGGCGATCGTCGCGCTCTTCACGCGGATCTCCACGCGCGGACGGCCGCGGCTCCGGCTCGGCGTCCGCGCCATGTGCGCCACGCGAAGGCCAGCAAGAGGACCAGCGCCGGTCCCGACGCGAGCGTGATCGCGCGCGCACGCAGACGCTGGTCGGCGTCGAGTGCTCGGTAGCCGCCGACCGTGGGTCGGAGCGCGAGCAGGTCCGCGAACTCCGGCGGCAATGCGAGCGCCGCGCACGTCTGCAAGAGGAGCCGCGCGTGGTCCGCGCCGTCGGTCGCGAGGTACGCCTCCGTGAACGGCTCCGAAGTCCCGTACAGGACGAGGCGTCCCGTGCCGGCCGGTCTCTCTTCGCGCGGAGCGTCCTCGAGCCGCGGATCGGCGTTCGGGCCGGGAAAACGGCCCTCGACGAGCACGCCCAACGTGCGCGCCGCGGTCGTGGAACCGGCGGGCTCGAACGCGGACGGTGGGACGTCGCCGCCCGACCAAGGTGCGGTCCAGGCGCGATCCGAGGTCGTGAGGATCGGCTGCGCGATCAACGCGTGCTCGCGCAGGCGCGCGGCGTCGAGCTCGATGTGAGCCGGGCTCTGCATCAGTAGATCGCCGACTCCCGCGGTGTACGCGCTCGGCGGACGGGAGGCGGGCGTCGAGCGCACGACGAGCGCGTTCGCGAGATCCATCGTCACCGACTCGACGCGGCCTTCGCGCTCGCGCGTGCCGCGAGTGCGCAAGACGCCGCTCTGCGCGTCGAGCACGAGCTCGGGCCGCAGCGTGATCCCGATCGCGGGCAACCACAGGCGGTCGACGTCGGGGAACAGCGGCTCCGGCCACAGCGCGGCATCGCCGGCGCCATCCGAGCGTGCTCTCGGACGGACGCGGTACTGTTGCGCCGCGACGAGCGCGCGACCTCCCGCCGCCAGATGTCGCGCGAGTTTGCGCGCGCCCGTCGTCGCATCGCGCAGCGGCTGCATCCACACGAGCAGGGCATCGGCGGTGACGGAGCCGTCGTCGGCGCGCGTCGGGTCGTCGCGACGCACGTCGAAGCCGTTGCCCTCGAGCAGCGCGCGCGCGGCCGCGAACGGATCGCCGGTGCCCGGCGCGAAGAGCCCGCGCTTCTGGTAGTGCTCGAGTGCCTCGGCCGGTGTGACGCGCGAGGGCTCCGAAGCGAACGCGATCCTCGTCCGCTCGCCGGTCGTCACGTCGCGCAGCGCGAGCGCGATCCGGAAGTCGGAGTGCTCGAACGCGGCGGCGTCGGCGAAGTCCAACACACGCCGTCGATCGCCCGACTCGACCACGAGGCTGGCGTGGAACGAGCGCGCGACCCGGCCTTCCTCGGAATCGCTCGTGCGCTCGAGCGCGCGCACGCGGAGGTCGGCCGCATCGTTCGTCGCGGACGGCGTGCGCTCGCGGAACTCCAGACCATGCGTTGTGCGTGCGAGGCGCTGACAGCGGCTCGCGATCTCGCGCGCCAGTGGCCGCAACGCGGGCGGCAGCGATTCCGATCCCGAGAAGACAGCCGTGATCGTCGCGCCGGCTTGCCCGGCCGAAGCCGCCAAGCCGGCCAACTCGGCTGGGATCGCGTGCACTGAATCGCGCGCGGCCTCGAGCCCCGTGCGCGTCCCGATCGAGAGGGTCGCGACGCCGATCACGCCGCAGGCGAGCAATGCCAGTGCGCCGAGCCTCACGGTGCGCCCGCCGAACTCGCGCACGGAGATCGCTCCACGGGCGATGCCGATGAGGACGAGCAGCAGCGGCACGAGCGCGACGCACAGGGCGCGCGACGTCCAGCGTTGCGCAGTCGTCGCGTCGGCCAGCGGCGTTGGGCTCGTGCGCGCCACGGCGGCGAGCGCGCGACGCTCGGCCGACGCGAGACCGCGGACGAGGACGCGCACGAGCTCCGCGTGCACGAAGTTCGGATCCGCGAGGCCCAGATCGCCGAACGGCGCGGCCGATGCCGCGACCGCGACGCTGCCGTGCGTCGGATCGTCGGGGCGGATCAGCGCGACCAGGCTGCGCGGCGGCTCCGCGCTGCCCAGCGATCCATCGGCCAATTCGGCGATGCGCACGCTCTCGGTGCCTGCCGGCAGCACGAAGCAGCGATCGGACGAGGTCGCGATCGACGTGAACGTAGCGCCGGTGCGGCTCAGACGTTCGAGATCGGCCGACAAAGCCGTCGGCGCGTGGAACGCGAGCGTCCCGTTCGGCTGCGATCCGAGGGCGCGAAAGTCCTGACGGGCGCCGATGCAGCGCGCGATGTGCCAGGTCCAGTCGCTCGCTGACCCGGCCGCGTCCGTAGGCGGCGCTTCGAGGAGCGGACGATCGTCCGCGCGCAATCCGAGCTCGGCGTAGAGGGCCGCGGGCGAGCTTGTCGCGCGCTCGTACACGATCCGGTCGCCGTCGACGCGCGCGCTGAACCGGCTCGCGGCGACGAACGCGCTGCCGCCACGCTCGACGAAGGCGCGCAGCCGCGCGACGTGATCGGGCTCGACGCGCGAAGGCGCGATCCAGCACAGGAGATCCGCGTCGGCGGGGATCTGCGCATCGACGTCGTAGTCGATCTCGGCGACGTCGCCGAGTTCGCGCAGCAGCGCGCGCAGCCGCGTGTGTCCGGACGGCGCCGACAGCGCGATGCGCGGCCGCCGCGGAGCTTCGACTTCGGCGATCCCGGCGGCGACGAGGGCTTGCGTGCTCGCGCCGAGGTCCGGCGTGAGCGCGCGCACGACGCTCGCGCCCTGGCCTGCGACCACCGTGCGCAGCGACGACCACACGCGCGCGTCCGTCCATCCGTCGCGCACGATGCGACGCGCGCGGAAAGGCGCGAGGCCGAGAGTCTCGGCGTAGAGACGCGCCTCCGCGTCGGAATCGGGTCGCAGGATCTGCGTGCGCACGCGCTCGGGTGCGGCACCCTCGAGCGCCGCGAAAGCCGCGCGGACCTCGTTCTCGACGCCGTCGTAGCCCGCGGGCCGATCGGCGGCGGCCGGCCCGAACCACTGGACGAGCAGATCGAGCTCGCCGCGCGCGAGCCGGTCCGCGAGCGCTGGATCGACGCTCGTGACGCGCGCGCGTCCGAGCTCGAATCCACGCGCGCCGGGTGCGGCGACGAGTCGGGCCAGCATCAGCGCGCAACCGACGAGTGCCAGCGCGAGCACGAGCTTCGCGACGGCTGCGCGCTTCACGAACGCTCCTCCGTCACGCTGCGCGCGTTGAGGTACAGGAATACGGCGGCGACGCCCGTCATCTGGACGACGCCCGAAAAAGGCACGAAACCACGCACGAATTGAGCGAAATGCGGCAGCGGCGAAATCGTCCCGGCCAAAAACGTGCCCGGTCCGAGAGGCGGCGCCAGCCCGTCGAGGACGGCGACGACGTGCGGTTCACCCAGCGCCAGGATCAGGAACGCGGCAAGCGCCGACAGGAGGAAGGCAGTGATCTGGTCCGGCGTGCGGCTCGAGACGAACGCCGCGATCGCCAGCAGTTCGGCGCCCAGGAGGAATGCGCCCACATACCCGGCCGTGATCGCGCCGAGGTCGGGATCGCCGAGCCATTCGAGCAGCACGACGAGGGGTGCCGATCCGGCGAGGAACAAGGTCAAGACCGCCAGCGCGGCGGCGTACTTGCCCAGGACGACTTGCGCCGCGGAGAGCGGCAGCGTGCGCCACAGCTCGAACGTGCGCGTGCGCAGATCCTCGGACCAGAGGCGCATGCCGAGCGCCGGCGCGAGGGCCGCGAGCGCCCACGGCAGAGCGAGGAAGAACGGCGCGAGGTCGAGCTTGCCGGTCAGGAAGAACTCGTTCAGGAACCAACTCGTCGTCGCCAAGAGCGTCGCGCCGATCGCGACGTACGCGATGGGGGAGTCGAAGGCGGCCGCGAACTCGCGCGCGAAGACGGCGCGGAAGCCGGCCAACCCCGGAGCGCGAAGCGCGGCGCCGGAGCCGCGCGCCTCTACGCTGACCGGCCCGCGCGAAGTCGAGCTCATGCCCCGGCTCCCGCGCGCACGGCGGCGAGGACCTGCGCTTCGACGGAGCCCGCGTCCGAGGCACTCGTCGCGCGCAAGTCAGCGAGCGTGCGGTCGAGCACGATCCGGCCGCGCTGGATCGCGAGCAGGCGGTCGCTCGATTCGGCGACTTCGGCGAGGACGTGGCTCGAGAGCAGGATCGCGCGCCCCGGTCGCAGCTCGCGCACGAGGTCGCGGAACAGGACGACCTGCAACGGATCGAGCCCGTGCGTGGGCTCGTCGAGCAGGAGCACCGGCGGGTCGTGCAGGATCGCGGCGGCCAGACCGATGCGCTGACGAAAGCCCTTGGAACACGCGCGAATCGGTCGCGCCAGCACTTCGCCGAGCGCACAGCGATCGATCACGAAATCGAGACGCTCCTTGCGGTGCGCGCCTTCGATTCCGTGCACGGCGGCCGCGAAATGGAGCCATTCCGCGACGCGCATCGATTCGAAGAGCGGGTTGTGCTCGGCCAGGTACCCGCAGCGCGAACGCGCCTCGAGCGGTTCCTTCGCGACGTCGTACCCGGCCACGGTCACGACACCGGATGTCGGCGCGAGGCTCGTGGCGAGCATGCGCAGGATCGTCGACTTGCCGGCGCCGTTCGGGCCGAGGAAGCCCACGACCTCGCCCGCCGCGACCGCGAACGACACGCGATCGACCGCCAGATGCTCTCCGTAGCGCTTCGTGACGTCGGTGACGCGGATCATGCCTGGAAGCGCGCAGGATAGCGGCGCCGAGGCCCGGATCCTCCGCTCGGCCGCGTCGAAGTCGCAATCGCGCTCGATCCAGCGCGGGACGGCTTGACGCCTGGGGAGGAGGGAGTAGGTTCCGAGTAGAAGACCTGGATTTCCGGGTCCTCGTCCAATCGGCTCTCTCGGGTCCCCCCAGCATGCTTCGAGCCTCCTCACGCGTCGCTTTTCCGTTCGTGACCCTCGCCCTCGCCGCCGTCTCCGTCGGCGCGCAGTGTCCCGAACTCGGACCGGTCCAGAACTACACCGGCGCGGGCACGGTCACGTGCCCGTGCTTCGTCCCCAACGAGGAAGCGCTGGCGATTTTCAGCCAGGTCCCGGCCGCCGACTTCCCGATCGTGATCACGAAGATCGGGATCGGCTGGGGCTCGCAAGGCGGTGGCGCGTTGCCCGCGGTCGAGGACGCGCTCGTCGTCTACAACGGCATCCCGAGCGGCAGCGCGCAGCCGGCGTACGAGTACTTCGCGCCGCAGTTGACCGACGGCTTCATCAACGAGTTCGACCTGACCACGACGGCGCCGGTCGCGACGATCAACTCGGGTCCGTTCACGGTCGGCTTGCGCTTCTTCAACCAGGTCAACCAGCCCTCGGGTGGCGTCTATCCGCCGAGCATGATCGAGGACAACGGTTGTCAGTCGGGCAAGAACCGCGTGAAGGTCGTCTCCGGACTGCCGCCGGGCTTCTACGACGCGTGCCTGCTCGGCGTCAGCGGTGACTGGGTGATCTTCGTGAAGTACGAGCGCGCGAGCTGCGGCGGAGGCGGCACCGTCGGCACGCCGTTCTGCTTCGGCGACGGTTCGGGATCCGTGCTCTGCCCGTGCGATCCGGGCCAGTCGGGCAACGCCGGCGAAGGCTGCGCGAACAGCACCGGTCGCGGCGCGCAACTCATCGCTTCGGGCACGGCCAGCGTGACGAACGATTCCGTCTTGCTGCGCGCAGAGGGCGTACCGTCGGTGTCGAGCTGCCTCTTCTTCCAGGGCAACATCCAGCAGAACGGCGGGAACGGCGTCGCTTTCGGTGACGGGCTCCTGTGCATCGCTTCGGGGGTGATCCGCCTTGGGACGCGGACGGCGTCGGCCGGCATCGTCGAATACGGAGCGGGAAATCCGGGCGACATCCCGGTGTCCGTACGCGGGCTCGTGCCCGTGTTCGGCGGCACGCGGCACTACCAGACCTGGTATCGCAACGCGGCTGCTTTCTGCACCTCGTCGACGTTCAATCTGTCGAGCGCCGTGACGATTCAGTGGACGCCGTGACTCGCGGATAGACGCCCATTCCGGTGCTCACGCGGGGCGGCCACGGTCGCCCCGCGTCGTTCCATGCCGGACCATCGATCCTTGCGCTCTCGATGGTCCCCCAGGCCTGTTGGTCGCCATCGCCGCGTACCCGATCGCGCTGGTGGCGAGCCGGATCGTTCCGAGCCTGAGCGCGCGAGTTCGCGGTCGCTCAGCAGTTCGTTTCGGCGGACATGTCTCCAGCGATAGTCCGAGCAAGGAGTTCGGAGGCGTGCGGATCGGGGGACCTCTCGACGCGTGAGTGCAGCCAGACGACGCGTGGAGAACGCGCTCCTGTGCTGAGCCCTCGCGTCAGCGAGACCCAGACCGCTCGCCCGCGACAACGCGCCCGTTGGCCGGATCGACGCGCAGCCAAAGCTTCTCGTCGCGTGCCACGTAGAAGAGGAACCCGTACATCATCTCGTCCGTCGTCTCCTGCCCGGATCGAACGGCGCGCGCGGGATCCGGGTTGAACGGATTGAAGCGCGAGTTGTCGAAGTGCGCGCGGCACTCGACGCGCGTACCGCTCGGGAACTCCTGCGTGCCCTTCGGCCAGACGTACGCCGTCTGCCAGTCGAAGCTGTAGTTCGGCACGAGCAGCAGCGTCTCATCGCTGCCGTCCGGGCGGTGCGCGACGAAGTCCATGTCGCGGCCGCGCAGGTGCATGTGCACGAACATCCCGATGCCGACCGAGTCGACGTCGAACTTCCGCGAGGCACGCACGAGGTGCGCGGGAGCTCCGGGCGGGATCTCGAAGCGCGTGTTGGCGATCTGGTGGTGGCGTAGAGCCTGCTGCACCGGCTCGCGCGGGAAACGGAAGCCGACCGACGTGCGATCGACCTGAGGCGTCCCGGTCGGGACGTAGTGGATCTGCAATCCGAGCACGGATCCCGCGGGAATTCGCAGCGCGACGCCCGCGTCGAGCTGCATCGGATCGCCGCCGGGGACGTGTCCGGTGACGAAGCTCGACTGGTCCCACGCGCTGCCGATCCGCCAGTAGCCGAGGTTCGCGTGGTGGACGACGCGCGGGTTGCCGGGCCGAATCTCGACGTCCGAGAGCCACGTGTCGTGCAGGAACACGTGCGGCAGGATCACGTAGCGGTAGGGGACGCGGCCGGTCGCCGGGATCTCCTGTTCCGTCGGCGCGGCGAGCACGAGATCCGGCTCGCCGATGCGCCAGCCCTCGGTCTTCGCCGCCGGGGGCATCGGCGCGCGCGCCGGATCCCCCTCGGGCGCACCCGCCGCGACCCAGCGCAGGATCGTCGCGCGTTCCGCGTCGTCGAGTCCGCGCTCATTCGCGAACGTGCCGTGCGCGCGGCTCGCGAACCAAGGCGGCATGCGCCGCTGCTCGACGACTTCGCCGATCATCGCCGCGTGCGAGCGCGCTTCGGCGTGCGTGCCGAGCGCGAACGGCGCCGAGCCGCCGGCGATGTGGCACGCGCCGCAGTGCTGCACGACGACGGCGCCCGCACCGTCCGCCCACGTCGGCGGTGTCGGACCGGGCTCGATCGCCGCGGGCGGGGTGACGAGGCAGCCGTCGACGACCGTTCGCGCGACGCGCACGTCGCGACGGCTGAGGACGTCGTCGAGCGCCTCGCGCAGATCGGCGCGTGCCGCCGCCCTGGTCGTGCCGGTGACACGCTCTTCTCCGTCGAAACGACCGCGATAGCGCAGCACCCGCGCGCGATCGAGCACGACGATCTCGGGCGTGCGCTCGGGCGTCAGCGCGCGCAACACGTCGCCCCCGAAGTCGCGCGCGACGGGGAACTCGAGGCCTTGTTGGACCGCGCGCGCCGCCACTTCGATCAGCGAGTCGTCGGAGCCGACGTCCACGGCCAGGAACTGGACGCCGCGCGCGCGGTACTCGCGCTCGAGGTCGGCGATGCGCGGCATGACGCGCTGCGCGACTGGACATCCGAGCGAGGTGAAGACGACCACGAACGCGCTGCGATCACCGAAGTCGTCGAGGTCGCGCTCGAGCCAGCGCGTGTCGGTGAACGTGAAGTGCGGGGCGGGAGCGCCGATCGCGAGCGTGGTCGGGTCCGCCGGCGCGTGCGGATCGATCGCGAGAAGCAGCAGGGCGAGCACGCGCTGCATTCTAGTCGGGGAGCACGGATCGGCTCGGTGCAGCTCGAGCCCGCGTCGGACGGCCGCGGCGCCTTGGCTCGTGCGGATCCGCGCCAGACCGGCCGATCTGCCGTCTGCTTGGATGTGCCATCCCGTGGCCAGCAGGTGATCGGGGCGGTTCCCGCGACGTTTCACGCGGAAACCTGTTCAACGCGCCGGCTCCCGAGACATCTGGGGATGGGCGAACGCCAGCCGCCGCCCGATCCAGCTCAGACCCCACTCGCCGCTGCGTTGCGGCCGGACTTTCGCCATGAAGCTCGTCTCCAAGCTCCTCGCTCCCTTCGCCTTCCTCGCCTGTGCGTCGACCGCGGCCTGGAGCCAGGTCACGCCCTTCTGCTTCGGTGACGGTTCCAGCGGCGCGTGTCCGTGCAGCAACTTCAGCGCGCCGAGCACCGGCGGCTGCACGAACTCGCTCGGCACTCCCGGCGTGCTCACCGCGTTCGGCATGGGCGCGCTTCCGGACGTGAGCCTCGACATCTCCAGTGCGAACCGCATGACGCTCGCGGGTTCGGGGATGCCGAACGCGGCGTGCGTCTACTTCCAGGGATCGGGCCTCCCGCCGGTGCTCTTCGGAGACGGCATCCGCTGCGTGAACAATCCGTTCCAGGTGCAGCTCGGGACCAGGCTGAACGTCGCCGGCGCCTCGTTCGTCGGAGGGACGCCCGGCCCGGCGATCTCGCTGCAGGGAGCGCTGAACACGCCGCTGCCGGCGCCCTGCACGCGCGCGTATCAGTGCTGGTATCGCAACGCGGCAGCGTTCTGCACGCCGGACACGTTCAACATGACGAACGGCGTGCTGATCACGTGGATCCCGTAATTGCACGCGCGCTCGCGGGCGCGCGATGGAGGGTCAGCCTGGCTCAGTTCGTCAGGAACGAGTCGGGCCGAAGGAGCTCGATACCGTCCGGGAAATAACGGCCGTGCGTGCGCTTGAGCGCGGCCTCATCCGCAGCTTCGAGGATGACGACCTCGTGATCGACTCCGCGGCGGTTCAGGTCGAGTTCCAGCTCGAGTCGCTGTTGGTTGGCCGCACCGCGCTGTGCGTCGGAGAACGGGCGAAACGTGACGAGGCGGCTCTCCCGGCGGTTGTACTCGAGAAGGAAGATCACGGGGTGCCTCGGTCCAGGTCCATGAGCGTCTGGATCATCTCATTCACGCTAGCAACCAGGGCCTCACGGGCTCGCGCGACTGCCTGGACCGCGTTTTCCTGCTGATCCCGAGCGTGCACGAGTGTCCGCTCGATCTCGACCAAGTGGGAACGGATTCGCTGCGCGGAGTCGGGTGCCGGGTTCGCGGCGAGCATGGCCTCGGTAATCCTGCGGACTTCGTCAGCGATGCCCGACACCTCGCGATACTTCTGCAGCTTTCGCTCCAGCGAATCCTCGCGGTCCTCAAAGGTCGAAATCTCCTGAGATGCGACGAGGAGGCGAGCCTTCCATTCGCTCGGCCCGCCGCCGTACTCGATCGCCGGATCGATGACATCGGATGCGAGCTCCGACACCTGTGCCCACAGGTGCTGAAGCGTGGTACGCACCTGGACCTCCACGGCGCAGTCCTCCAGCACGACGATGTGGATGGCGCGGTACCCGTGGCTCGAATGGATGAGCCGGTCGATCACGGAGCCGTTGCGAAAGGCTCCACGTGCCGCCTCCGTGAACTGTGCCTGGAGGCGAGAATCGGCCATGACGACCCGGCAGCCAGCGATGTCCTGCATCTGGCTGAGCCGGAGGCTCTCGCGACGGAGTTTCTCGACGATCGACGGAGTCGACTTAACCGGGCGCGCAGACGGGGATGCGCCGAGCGATGCGAGCATCCGGACCACTTCCTGGCTCGCTGCACCGAAAGACCTTCGGTACTCGTCGAGTTCACGAAGGTCCGCTTCCTAGGGGTTGCCGGACCGTAGACGTTCACCCAGGCGGTCGATCTGGGACTTGCTGGGAGCCATCAGGTAGAGAGATCGCTCCAAGGGACGGACAGAAGCCGACACGGTTTGCAGGCTTCGATCCCGATGCTACTCGCGGGCTTCGAGTGGCTCCAAGCGGGAGAACTCGTGTGTTCGAAGCGGGCTCGGGATCAGGGCCTGCCCAGCGGCAGGATGGGATGCTCGAGATGACACGCGACCGTCGACCCGGTCGGTTTCCTGCTCAGTAGACCGGGGACGATCGATGCACATGACTTGTCCGGTACTCCGTGCCGCGCGGGACACCGCGGATGGAACGCGCAGCCCGTCGGCGGGTGCGCGGGTGACGGCGGATCGCCGGCGAGCACGATCCGCGAGCGTGATCGCTCGACCACTGGATCGGGAACCGGCACAGCGCTCAGCAGCGCTTGCGTGTAGGGATGGCGCGGGTTCGCGAACAGTTCTTCGCGCGGGCCCTCCTCGACGATGCGGCCGAGGTACATCACGGCCACGCGCTCGCACACGTGGCGGACCACGGCCAGATCGTGCGCGATGAACAAGTACGACAGCCCTAGCCGATCGCGCAGATCCTGCAGCAGGTTCACGACCGACGCTTGCACGGACACGTCGAGCGCGCTGACCGGTTCGTCGAGCACGAGCAGCTCGGGCTCGAGCGCCAGCGCGCGCGCGATGCCGATCCGTTGGCGCTGTCCGCCGCTGAACTCGTGCGGGTAGCGCTCCAGCGCCGCGGCGTCGAGGCCGACCGATTCGAGCAGGCTCGCTGCGCGCGTGCGCCGCTCGCGCCGCGTGCCGACGCCTTGGATCGCGAGCGGTTCGGCGACGATCGCGCCGATGGTCAGGCGCGGATCGAGCGAGCCCGTCGGATCCTGGAACACCATCTGGACGCGCCGGCGGAACGGTCGGCGTTCGCGGTCGGAGAGAGTCGAGAGCTCGACCCCGTCGAGCTTCACCGAGCCCGACGTCGGCCGTGTGAGGCCCACGATGGCGCGCGCGGTCGTCGACTTGCCCGAGCCCGATTCGCCGACGAGTCCGAGCGCCTGCCCGCGCTCGAGCGTGAACGAAACGTCCTCGACGGCGTGGATCGCGCCGCGTGACTTCGCGAAGAAGCCGCGGCCGCGGATCGGGAAGCGCACGGTCAGGTTGCGGACTTCGAGAAGGCTCACGGCGCGACCTCGGTGGGCAGCGTGATCCCGGCGCGGAAACACGCGGCGCGGTGCGCGTCGTGTCGGCTGGCCGGAGCGTGGACTTCCAACTCGGGCTGCTCCGCGCGGCAACGGTCCTCGGCGAGCGGGCAGCGCGGCGCGAACGAGCACGCGCTCGCGGAGCGCACGAGCGTCGCGGGCGAACCCGGGATCGCCGCGAGGGGACGACCCAGATCGCCGTCGATGCGCGGGACGCTCGCGAGCAAGCCGCGCGTGTAGGGGTGCAGCGGGCTCGCGAACAGGGCGTCCACCGGCGCTTCTTCGACCACGCGTCCGGCGTACATCACGAGTACGCGGTCGCAGATCCCGGCGACGACGCCCAGCGAATGCGTGATGAACGCGATGGCGGTTCCGTGCTGTTTCTGCAGGTCGCTCAGCAGGTCGAGAACTTGCGCCTGGATCGTCACGTCGAGCGCCGTCGTCGGTTCGTCGGCGACGAGCAGCTTCGGGCGGCACAGGAGCGCCATGGCGATGCACACGCGCTGTCGCATGCCGCCCGACATCTCGTGCGGGTACACGTCGAGGCGCGCTTCGGGATCGGAGATGCCGACCTCGCCCAGCGCCGTGGCTGCGCGCCGGCGGGCTTCGCGCCGCGTCGCGCTTTCGTGCACCTCGAGCACCTCGGAGAGCTGCAGTCCGATCGGGAGCAGGGGGTTGAGCGCGCTCATCGGGTCCTGGAACACCATGGCCATCTCGCGGCCGCGCAGGCGGCGCCGCTCGTCCTCGCGCAGCGTCGACAAGTCCCGTCCGCCGAACGTCAGGCGGCGCGCTTCGACATGCGCGGAGCTCGGGAGCAGGCCGAGGATCGCGAGGTGCGCGACCGACTTCCCCGAGCCCGATTCCCCGACGATTCCGAGCGTTTCGCCGGCCTCGAGCGAGTAGCCGACGCCGTCCACGGCGCGCGCCTCGCCGCGCCGCGAGTGGAACGTGACCGTCAGGCCGTCGACCTCCAGCAGCGCGCTCATTCGCGGCCGCCCTTCGGATCGAGCGCGTCGCGCAGGCCGTCGCCCAGGACGTTGAGCGCGAGCAGCACGCTGCCCATCGCCGCCGACGGCCACACGACGAGCCACCAGTCGAGCCCGAGCGGCGAGATCGCGTCGGCGCCGTCGACGGCGAGCAGGCCCCAGCTGACCTTGGGCGCCTCGATGCCCAGGCCGAGGAAAGACAGGAACGACTCGAAGAGCAGGATCGAGGGGATCGACAGGGTCAAGTACACGAGCACGATCCCGAGCACGTTCGGCAGCACGTGCATGCGGATCAGCCACGGCCAGCGCGCTCCGGCGAGGCGCGACGCCGCGAGGAACTCGGCGTTGCGCAGCTGCAGCACCTGTCCGCGCACGACGCGCGCCATCGTCAGCCAGTAGAAGAGGCCGATGGTCACGTAGAAGAGCGACTCGCGCTCGAGACCGAGTACGCCTGAGAGTTCCTCGCGCCAGCCGTCGAGCACGGTGATGAGGAAGATGACGACGAAGATGAACGGCAGCGAGTAGAGCGCGTCGACGATGCGCATCAGCACCTGGTCCACGCGCCCGCCCGCGAGGCCGGCGACGGCGCCCCACGTGACGCCCACGACGAGGCTCGTCATCGTCGCGAGCAAGCCGACCGCGAGCGATGTGCGCGAGCCCCACACGATGCGCGCCAAGAGATCGCGCCCCTTCTGGTCCGTGCCGAGCCATGGCCCGGTCTGCAGGTCGCCGAAGATCCATTGGCGCAACGCGACCAGCGCGCGGTCGATCGCGCCGAGATCCCAGTATTCCGGCTGGAATCCGGGCACCAGGAAGCCGTTCCACGGCGCGGCCGGCGCGAGGGGCTCGTCCGCGAGCCGCAGCGCGATCGGGGACGGCAGCGGGAGGAGAGGTGCGAGCAGGCTCAGCGCCGCGACGACCGCGAGGAAGACGAGCGCCACGAACGCCGCGCGGTTCGCGCGCACGTCCTCGCACGCGCGGCGCCACGGACCGGGCGACGCGAGCGCGGCGCCGAGGACCGCTTCGTCCTTCGAGCGCGAAGCGTGCGGCGTCGCGGCGCGCGCGGACGATGCGCGCGCGCTCACGACTCGTCCTCCAGCGCGATGCGCGGATCCAGCGCGGCGTACACCACGTCCGCGAGCAGGTTGAGCCCGCACACGAGCGCCGTGTAGAGGATCGTGACGCCCATCGCGAGCGTGTAATCGCGGTTCAGCGCGCTGTTCACGAAGTGCGAGCCGGTGCCCGGGATGGCGAACACGCGCTCGATCACGAGCGATCCCGTGAGGACTCCGGCCGCGGCCGGGCCGAGGTACGAGACGACCGGGAGGATGCCTCCGCGCAGGGCGTGGCGCAGCACCACGAGCCGCGGAGGCAGGCCCTTCGCGCGCGCCGTGCGGATGCAGTCCTGTCCGAGCGATTCCAGCATTCCCGACCGCGTGAGACGCGCGATGTACGCTGCGAACGGAGCTCCGAGCGCGAGCGACGGCAGCACGAGGTGTCGCCACGAGCCGTGACCGGCGACGGGCAGGATCGGCCACGCGAACGCGAAGAGCAGAACGAGGAATCCCGCGATCGCGAAGTTCGGCAGCGCGATGCCCGTCGTCGCCGCGAGCCGTAGCGCGACGTCGATCTTCGTGCCGCGCCGCAAGGCCGACGCGATGCCCGCGCCGACGCCCACGACCAGCGCCCACGAAAGGGCCAGGAATCCCAGCGCGAAAGAGATCGGCAGGGATTGCGCCAGGATGTCGTTCACGCTCGCGTCGCGGTACTGGAGCGATGGGCCGAGGTCGCCCGCGAGGACGCCGCCGAACACGTCCGTTCCGTCGCCGCCGAGCAACTGCGCACGGTGCGCGCCGAGCTCGAACGGGCCGATGTAAGCCGCGAACTGCTTCCACAGCGGCCAATCGAGGTGGTAACGCTCGCGCAGGTTCTGTTCGACGGCCGCGGATGCGCGGCGCTCCGAGTCGAACGGACCGCCGCGCACGCTGCGCATCAGCACGAACGACAGCGTGGCGACGGCGAGGATCGTGAGGCAGGCCCACGCCGCGCGGCGAAGCAGGAAGCGCGTCATCGGGCCGCGCGCCGGCGCTGCTCGGCCGGTGAGTAGAGCCCGGCCGACGGACCGAAGCCCTCGACGCGCTCGACGTTCGAGGGATCGACAGCGCGCTTCGCCGCGAGGTCCGCGTCGTCGAGCCAATGCCAGAACTTCGGGAAGTGCTCGTCGAGCGGGTTCGCGTGGAAGCCGCCGAGGCGCGGGTCGACCAGCGACGTCACCGCGAACGTGTACAGCGGGATGAGCGGGAGCTCGCGCATGAGCAGCTCTTCCGCCTCGCGCAGGATCCGCCCGCGCTCGGGCTCGCGTGCGCCGCGCGCGCGCTCGAGCAGTATGCCGTAGCGCGCGTCATTCCAACCCGTGCGCGAGTTGTCCGCGCCCGGCGCGAAAACCTCGAGGAACGTGGCCGCATCGGCGTAATCCGCGATCCACGACGAGCGCGAAACCTCGTACTCGAGCCGACGCTGCGCGTCGAGATAGACCTTCCACTCCTGGTTGCGCAGGCGCGTCACGATCCCGAGTTCGCGCCGCCACGTGTCGGCGACGACCTCGCACACGTCCTTGTTCGTCGCTTGCGAGGCGAAGTGCAACTCGACCTCGAGCTGGCGCAGTCCCGGCCCATGACCGGCGTCAGCGAGCAGCGCTCGCGCCTCCGCGCAGTCGCGCGCGAAGTCGCCCGAGTGCGCGAGCTCGGCACCGCTCCACCCGGGCAGGATCGGCGGCACGAGCGCGAACGCCGGCAGCTCGCCCGCGCGCGTGATGCGCGACGTGATCGCCGTGCGGTCGATCGCCAGCGCCAGCGCGCGCCGCACGCGCACGTCGTCGAGCGGCGGCTTGCCGACGTTGACGCGCAGGAACGACGTCGCGAGGTAGGGCGCCGGTCGATAGTCCTCGCGCCCGCGCAGCCGCGGGATCGCCGTGACAGGCACCTCGTCGAGGTACGCGACCTCGCCGGTCAGATAGAAGTTCAGGTTCGTCGAGAGCTGCTCCGACGCCAACACGTCGAGCGTGTCGAACGCCACCTCGTCCGCGTCCCAATACCCGGCGTGCTTCGCCAACCGGATGCGATCGTTGATGCGCCGCTCCACCAGGCGAAAGGGTCCGTTCGTGACCAGATGCTCGGGCTTCGTCCATTCGACTTGCCAGCGGTCCGGCCAGCGCGCGCGCGCGGCCTCGAGCGCCTTACGCGAGACGGGACACAGCGGCGCGGAGACGGCCAGCTCGAGGAAGTGGTCCATCGGCCGCTCGAGCCCGACGACGAGCGTGCGCTCGTCGCTCGCCGCGATCGCGACGGCCTCCTCGAACTTGCGCGACGGCGCGCCGTTCGGGCCCACCGACTCGGCCCAGAGTCTCGCGCCGCGCACGCCGTAGAGGAGATCCGCGTACTGCGCACCCGTGCGCGGATCGAGCAGCCGTTCCCAGGCGAACGCGAAGTCGTGAGCCGTCACGAGCGAACCATCCGTCCACTGCGAGTCGCCGCGGATCCGAAATGTCCACGTGAGCCCGTCCGCCGACGTGCTCCACGACTCGGCCATTCCAGGAATCGGCGCGCCCGTCCGCGGATCGCGCACGACGAGCCCTTCGTACAGAGCACGGATCAGCCGGATCTCGGGGACGCCCGTGACCTGCTGCGGGTCCAGCGAGCTCGGCTCGGCGCCATTGCAGTAGGCCGCGTCCGCGCGCTCGAATCCGGCGCGCGAGATGGACCAGGCCGCCGCGCCGATCAGAAGGACGGCGGGGATGAGGATCGGGGTGAGTCGCACTGGACCGGCGGAGCGTAGCGGAGCCCACGCGAAAGACGAGGCGCCATCCGGGGCGCAGGTCCTGCGCGCGCGGATCCGCGCGCGCGAAGCTCATCTCGAACGAACGAGGGGCCGCCCCGCTCGTCCCCAGTACCCCCCGATCGCTAGCAGCCCGTTCTGAAAGTCCCGTGGCGAGGCGAAGCGGGCGCTTGCGCTGCAAGGAGGGCGAGGCAGGGAGGGCGGAGGCGGGCTTCAAGGCCTCTGAGCACGGCCCGACGAGCCCGACGCCGCAGAGCGAGTGCACGCGAAGCCGCAGTAGGGACTTTCAGAACGGGCTGCTAGGGTCCGGTACGAACCGTCACCGCGCGCTATCCGCCGGGTACGGTCCACAGCCGATGCGCCCCCGCCTCCCCGTGCTCCTCCTTTGGGCCCTGCTCGTGAGCGCGAGCGGTCGGACCGGACTCGCGCGCGCCCAATCTCCGGCCCCGCCCGAGCTGCGCCTCCCGCCGGTCGATGCCCACCATCCCGAGCGACAGCCGCGCGCGGACGGCACCTTGCCGCCGATGCCGCCGCCGACTTGGGGCGGGACGTTCACGGTCCACATCGACAACTTGCCGACGCACTTGAACGTCGCGCTCACGAGTTCGGCCTACGCGCGGCGCATCCTCGGGACGACGCACGCCTGGCTCATGCGCTTCGATCCGATGACGCTGCAGCTCGTGCCCGAGGTCGCGCGCTCCGTCGACGTCGAGGACGTGCTGACGCGGACGGAGGGCGAGCCGCGCGAGCTCGTCGGGCGCGTCGCGGAAGCCGGCGACGACTGGATCGTGAGCACGAAGAGCGGCGAGCAGCGCGTCCCGAAATCCGAGACGGCCTCGGTCGCGCGCGGCACCGTCTTCACGTTCCACCTCGGCGAGGGCTGGACGTGGCACGACGGTCATCCGTTCGACGCGGACGACGTGACCTTTTCGTGGAGCATCTACCAGGACCCGGACGTGAAGTGCGACGCGCGTCGCTGGCAGCACCAGAAGATCCGCTCGTGCACGAAGCTCGACGCGCGCACGGTGCGTTTCGTCTACGCCGAGCAGTACTTCCACGCCGCGGTGACGGTGGGCGACCTGTTCCTGCTGCCGCGGCACCTGTACGACCCGACCGATCCGGACCACGCGCGCTACGAGCCGAAGTTCCACGAGGCGCGGCGCGCGAAGGATCCCAATTGGGTCGCGAGCGCGAAGGACATCGCCGCGTGCGTCAACGACAACCCGCGCAACCGTCAGTTCGTCGGGCTCGGGCCTTATCGAATCGCAGCCTGGGTCGACGACGCGATCGACCTCGAGCGTGCGCCGACGTGGAAGGACGACGCGCGCGCGGGCCACTTCGATCGCATCCGCTGGCGCCACGTCGCCGGTTTCGACGCCGCGTTCCGCGCGCTGGCCGCGGGCGAGGTCGATTTCGTCGACGTCGTCACGACCGACGACTACTTCGGATCCAGGGCGTCGGCGCCGGAGTTCGCCGCGCGCTTCACGAAGGGCACGCACCGGTCGCAGAGCTACTGGTACATCGGCTGGAACATGGCCTCGCCGAAGCTCGCCGACGATCGCGTGCGGCGCGCGCTGGCGCACTTGGCCGATCTGGAGAGCTTTCGCACGGGCTATTACCGCGGACTCGCGCGCACGATGACTGGGCCGTTCCTGCCGCACTCGCCGGCGTGCGATCCGGACGTCCGCCCGCTGGCTCACGACGTCGGCCGCGCCGAGGAACTGCTGGCCGACGCGGGTTGGATCGATCGCGACGGCGACGGCATCCGCGATCGCGATGGGATCGCGCTCGAGCTCGAGCTGCTCGTCGAGGCCAAGAACGCGGCCGGGCAGGCGTTCGCGGCCAAGTATCAGGAGGACCTGGCCCGGGGGGGCGTGCGCCTCGTGATCGCGCCGCTCGACTTCAACACGCTCAACGATCGCAAGCGGAAGCGTCAGTTCGAGGCCGTCCAGCTAGCGTGGGCGATGGCGCCCGAGGCCGACCCCGAACAGACGTGGCATTCGCGCTGGTCGCCGGCCGAGAAGGACAGCGGCAACTTCGTCGGACTCGTGGACGCGCGCGTCGACGCGCTGATCGAGCGCGGGCAGCAAGAGCTCGATTTCGGCGCGCGCCAGCGAGTGTGGCACCAGTTGCAGGCGCGGTTGATGGAGCTGCAGCCGTACCTCTACGCTTACGCGCCGCTGCGGAAGTTCGCGATCCGTCGCGACGTGCGCGGGTTCCAGGAGACGGCGCTCGACCCGAACTGGGACGTGTGCGACTTTTTCTTCGCGCCGGGCACACCGGGCACGCGCGACCGCTTGCGCTGAAGCCATTGATCACGATGCGAGCCCCCCGGTCGATCGCGAGTCGCACTTGACGCGTTGGCTGCTCGGTCGGCTCGCGTGGATGATCCCGACGCTGCTCGGCATCACGCTCGTCGTGTTCCTGGCCGTGCACGCGGCCCCAGGCGATCCGGCCGCCGTGGCCGAGGACGCGCTGGCGGGCGCGCAATCCGACGTCGACCTCGCCGCGCGCAGCGCGCGGTTCCGCGCCGAGCACCTGCTCGACGCGCCGTTGTGGCGCCAATACCTGCATTTCCTCGGGCCGTTCGACCTTTCGCCCGAAGGACACGCGTGGTTCGGAGGTGCGGGACACGAGCATTGGCACGGGCTCCTGGCTTTCGACTTCGGCGACGAATGGGCGCGGCCGGGCGTCGCCGTCGCGCCCGAGATCGCGCGGCGATTGCGCGTGACCGTACCGCTCGCGGCTTCGGCGCTGGTGCTGGCCTACTTCGTCGCCATTCCGCTCGGCGCCTGGTCCGCGCTGCGCGATCGCACGAAGCGCGCGGGGTTCGTCACCACGGCGCTCCTGTGGCTGCACGCGACGCCGTCCTTCTGGCTGGCGCTGATCGCGATCGGCGTGTTCGGACCGGCGGGGCTCGACGTGCTGCCCGTCTTCGGGATCTCGTCGAGCGCGCAGTCCGAGGCTCCCGCGTGGACGCGCGCGCTCGACGTCTTGAGCCACGCGATCCTCCCGGTGCTCGTGCTGGCGGCGGGCAGCCTCGCGTGGCTCACGCGACACGTGCGCGGCAGCGTGCTGCAGGAGCTGCGCTCGGACTACGTGCGCACCGCGATCGCGACCGGAGCCACGCGGAGCGAGATCGTGCGCCGCCACGCGCTGCCCAATGCTCTGTTGCCGGTGCTCACGTTCCTCGGCAGCGTTTTGCCCGCGCTGGTGGGCGGATCGGTGGTCGTCGAGAGCGTGTTCGGCATCGAAGGCATCGGAAAGTACGCGTTCGAAGGCCTTTTGCGCCGTGATCTGAACGTGATCCTGGCCACGACGACGCTGTCGGCGGTGCTCACGCTGCTCGGGCTGCTCGCATCCGACATCGCGTACGCGCTGCTCGATCCGCGTATCCGCTGGAGCTCGCGCGGTGCATGATCCCATCCGTTCGCGCGCGTTCCTCGCGCGGCGCGGCGCGCGCATCGCCCTCTGGATCCTGGTCGTCCTCGGGACTCTCGCGGCGTGGGCGCCCTTCCTCGCGAACGATCGGCCGTATGTCCTGGTCGCCGCCGATCACGGCGCTCTCGAACGCGCGCGCAGCGAACTCGTCCCGCTCGCCGATTCGATGGCCGCGGCGATGCGCGCCGCGGATGCGGGCGAAGGTCCCGGGCGAGAGCGCGCGCGTTCCCTCGCGGAGAGCGAGTCCCGCGCGCTCGCGCAACGCATCGCGCTGCTCGAGCCGGCGACGGGCGCCGCGGCACTCGCGGATCTGCGCGCCGCCCTCGCCGCAGGCCGCGCGGCGGAGTCCGCAGGCCGCGAGACGCGCGAGTTCCGCGCGGCGGAGCTCGCGGCTGCCGCGCGCCAAGTGCGCGATGCGCACGCGAGCGGGCGTCTCGTCGCGCGCAGCACGCGCTCGTACCCGCTCTTCGCGAGCTTGTCCGCCGTCGACGTGTTCGTCGCGCTCCTCCCGCTCGCGACCATCGGCGCGTGGTTCGCGCGACGTCGCTTCGGATTCGTGCGCGCTGCGCTCGCCGGCACGGCGCTCTCCGCAACGATCGCCGTGCTCGTCGCGGCCTTCGGACCCGAACGTGTGTTCGCGGCGCCCGGCGCGCTGAAGACCGCGGTCGCGCGCGGGACGATCGACGTCGAGGTCGCGCACTTCGCCCCGATCCCGTTCGGTTATGCCGAGACCAACCTGGCCGAGGCCTGGCGTCCGCCGACGTGGCTCGCCGCTTCGCGCGTGGACGCGGAGGGACGCTACGTCTCCGGCGCGCGCGCGTCCGCTCCGACCGCGGGCCGGCTCGAAGCGCGCCACGGCGAACCCGCGATCGACGCGCCACTGCGTCACCTGCTCGGCACCGACGCGCTCGGCCGCGACGTCCTGGCGCGCACCTTGTGGGGCGGACGCATCAGCCTCGGCATCGGTCTGGCCGCGGCGCTGCTCCTCAGCGCGATCGGAACGTTGCTCGGCGCGGCCGCCGGTTATCTCGGCGGGTTCGTGGACGGTGTCGTGTCGCGCACGATCGAGATCGTGCTGTGTTTTCCGGCCTTTTTCCTCGTCCTCTGTGCGGTCGCTTGGACCGATCCCGACGTCGTGCCCGTGCCGTTCGCCATCGTGCTCGTGATCGCGGCGGTCGGATGGACGAGCACCGCGCGCCTCGTGCGTGCGGAGGCACTGCGCGTCGCCGCGTCGGATCACGTGACGGCGGCGCGCGCGCTCGGGCTACATCCCGCGCGCGTGCTCGTGCGGCACGTGCTGCCCAACTCGATCGGGCCGGCGTTGATCGCGTTCGGCTTCGCGGCCGGCGGCGCGATCGGCGTCGAGTCGTCGCTGGCGTTCCTCGGCCTCGGCGCGCAGATCCCGGTGCCTTCGTGGGGCGGGCTCGTGGGCGAAGCGCGCGGCGCGGACCAGGCTTGGGCCTGGATCGCGCCGGGAGCACTCGTGTTCCTGGCCGTGCTCGCGTGGGTGCTCGTGGCGGAGTCGGCGCGCGAGGCGCTCGACCCGCGCGCGGTGGGGGAGTCGTCGCCTTGAGCGCGCCGCTCGTCGTGATCCGCGGACTGTCCGCCAGCGTGCCCACGCTCGCCGGCCGCGCGTGCGCGGTCGAGCACGTCGACCTCGACATCGCGGCGGGCGAGGTGCTCGCGATCGTCGGCGAGTCGGGCTCGGGCAAGACTCTGACGGCGCTGTCGATCCCGGCGCTCGCGCCGGCGGGAGTCGTCTACTCAGGTGCAGTCCGTTTCGACGGCCGCGACGTGCTCACCGCATCTCGTGCCGATCTGGAGAAGTTGCGCGGGCGCCGCATCGGTTTCCTGTTCCAGGAGACATCCGGCGCGCTCGATCCGCTGCTGCGCGTGGCCGAGCAGATCGGCGCGCCCGCGCGACGACACCTGGGCCTCGATGCGCGCGCCGCGAACGCTCGTGCGCGCGATCTGCTCGCGCGACTGGCCGTGCCCGACCCCGACCGCGCGGCGCAGGCATTTCCGCACGAATTATCGGGCGGAATGCGCCAGCGCGCGGCGCTCGCGCTGGCCATCGCAGCCGATCCCGATCTGCTCGTTCTCGATGAACCGACGAGCGCGCTGGATCCAGCGAGCACCGCCGTCGTCCTCGCGCACGTCGCCGCCGAGCGCGCGGCGCGCGGGATGGCCGCGATCCTCGTGACGCACGACCTCGGGCTCGTCGCGCACCACGCCGACCGGGTCGTCGTGATGTACGCCGGCCGCGTCGTCGAGGAAGGTTCCGCGCGCGACGTGCTCGCGCGACCAGCGCATCCGTACACGCTCGGCCTCCTGCGCTCGCTGCCCACGCGCGCGCGGCGCGGGCAGAAGCTCGCCGCGATCGCCGGCGCGCCGCCGCCGATCGCCGCGCGCCCGAGCGGTTGTGCCTTCCGCACGCGCTGTCCACTCGCGCGACCGATGTGTGCCGAATCGATTCCGGGGCTCGACCACGTCGAGAACGCCGCTTCGCCGGGTTCCGCTGCGCTGCCCGCACTCTCGGAACGTCGCGTCGCCTGCTTCGCGAGCGGGGAGGTCCCCGCGCCGTGAGCGACGTCCTGATCGAAATGCGCGACGTCGTCGTCGAGCACCGCCGCGAAGCGTTCCTCGGCCGAGGCGCGTCGACGGTGCGCGCGCTCGACGGCGTGTCTTTGTCGCTGCGACGCGGCGAGCTCGTCGCGGTCGTCGGCGCGTCGGGCGCGGGCAAGTCGACGCTGGCACGCGCGGCGCTCGGCCTCGAGCGGCTCGAGTCGGGAACCGTCGCCTGGAGCGTGACGCCCGGTGCGCAGCCCGTCGTGCTGTCGTCGCTCGGCGCGCAGGCCGTGCGCGCGGCGCGCCGCCGGTTCCAACCCGTGTTCCAGGACCCGAAATCGAGCCTGGATCCGCGCTGGACCGCGCGGGCGACGCTCGTCGAAGCTCTGCGCGTCGGCGGCCGCGCGACCGACGTCGCGAGCGCGTGTCGCGACCTCCTCGAGCGCGTGGGGCTCGAAGTGGCGCACCTCGAGCGCTTCCCTCACCAGCTGTCGGGCGGCGAGGCCCAGCGCTTGTGCATCGCGCGCGCGCTGGCCACGTCGCCCGAAGTGCTGGTGCTCGACGAGCCCGTCGCGGCTCTCGATGCCTCCGTGCAGGCGCAAGTCCTCGACTTGTTCACCGAACTGCGGCGCGATCGAGGGCTCGCGTACCTGCTCGTCACGCACGACATGCAACTCGTCGATTGGATCGCGGATCGCGTCGTCGTGATGCACGAGGGCGTCGTTATCCAGAGCCCCTGGTCTGGCCCCTCGCGCGGGTGATCGCTCCAGCCGCGGATGTGCCACCACGACCGTGGCGTGCACTCCGCGGTGTAGACCGTGCCTCCCGCTGCGGCGAGTTCCGTACACACCCCCGTCTCGCAGTACGCGTAGTAGATCTCGGGCGCGCATCCGCCGTCTTTCGCGTGCGAGTTGGGCTGGCTTGGCTTGGCGCAAGCTAGCAACGGATCGTAGGGGGGGCGAGGCTCTCGACGGGGAAGCTCAGCACATTCAACACCTATCGCTCTGCACCACCTCAGGGCAGCGGCACGCCGTAGTCGCGCGCCAGGATCCGGCGCAGTTCTTCGAAGTTGTCGATCGTGTGCGTCGGCACGATGCGTGTGCCTTCGATCCCGTGGCGCGCCGCGCGCCGCGCCCACACGGTGATCATGCCCAGCGAGTTCGGCGGCGAGATGTCGTGCAGCGGGCTGTCGCCGACGTACATGACCTCGTTCGCCGGCAGATCGAGGTCGCGCAGCGCGAGCGCGTACAGCTTCGGGTTCGGCTTGCTGATCCCGATCTGGTCCGAGATGAACACGGCGCGCGGATCGAGGTAGGGGACGAGGCCGAGGCGCACGAGCTTCTCGGCCTGCTTCACCGTCCAGCCGTGCGTCACGATGCCGAGGCGCATCCCGGCGCGCTTCAGGTCCGTGAACAGCGGGAAAACGTCGTCGAACGGCGCGAGCTCGCGGAACTTCGTGTCGTGGTACGCGGCGACGCCCGCCGCCACGATCAGCGCCGTGTTCGTCTCTTGGAGGCACGCCGGGCGCAAGCGCTGCAGGAGCTTGTCGTAGTGGTGCTCGTAGTTCGAGCTGAACTCCGCCAGGACCTCGTCGAGCTCCTTGACCACGACTTCCTCCGGCACGTCGAGCCCGGCCTGAATCATCGCGCGCACCGCGTTGCGGCGCGCTTTCCGCGCGAACTCGGTCGTCGAGAACAGCGTGTCGTCGATGTCGAACAGGATCGCTTGCAGCCGGGCCACGCGGCGATCGTCGGAAACGCGAGGACCCGCGTCCAGCAGATGCCGGGCGCGGGTCCTCGATGGCGCCCCTTGTCAGGGCAGGATCGTCACGCGCGCCCAGTCGCTCGTCAGGCGGCGCGGAGCGGTGAAGTAGCCCTGGAAGTAGAGTGACTGACCCACCTGATTGGCCGCGCCCGGCAGGGTGAACGTCGACATCGCCGATCCGCTCGCGTCCGAGGTGCCGATCGGCACGGACACCATGTCCGATCGACGCAGTTGGAGCGTGCCGATCCCGGGGAAGACGTTCGGCGTCGTCGCTTGTCCACGCGACCACAAGAGGCGCGCCGGAGCGTTCGCGGGCCCCGAGAGCTCCACCGTGATCGTGTCGCCGAGCCCGGGCACGCCGGTCACCCCGAAGTCCATCGTGTCGAAGGGATAGAGCGAGAAGCCTCCGCCGCCGGCGAACGTGTTGGCGTGGACCGGCTTCCAGGCGACCGCGATGCGCTCACCGTCGCCGGACATCTCGAGGTCGTGGACCGACCCGCTCAGGTTGTGCAGTCCGACCGGCGTGTTCTGGTTGCGACGGTAAATGCGCACTTCGGGGACGACGTTCCCTTCGTCGCCCCACAAGCCCACCGCGAAACGCTGGCCGTCGTCGCTGACCGACACGGACGAGACGACGTTCTGGAACGTGCCGGTGCCCTGCGCTTCGTCGCTCATCGTGATCGCCTTCGTGGTGACGTCCAGCGCCTCCACGCGCACGCGCAGGTTCAAGTCGTAGTAGTGCCAGCCGGCCACGAGCGTGGCGCCGTTGGCCGAGAGCCCCAGGCGGTCGCACACGACCGAGCCCGCGAGCTCGCGCATGTGCGTCTTCGTGTACCCGCCGCCCGCGTTGCGCTCGTAGACGTGGTAGCGGTTGAACTCGCCCCATGCGAACACCCGCCCGTCGCCCGACAGCGCGTGCGAATCGAACATGCCCGGAAGCACGACCTGGTACACCGTCGTGCGCGTGTTCACGTTCCAGATGTGGATCATCCCGTTGGACGAGAGATAGAGCGTATTGCCGTCCGCGGAGAGCTCGAACCCGCGCAGATGCAGTCCGAAGTTCGCGATCTCGCCGGTGTAGACGGGGGTACCGCTCGTGCCCTCGAAGACCGCCAGGCGCAGGCGCATCTCGGACGGGTAGATGGTCGCCGCGACGATGCGCGTACCGTCGGCCGACATGCCGACGCGCGAGAGACCGGAGGTCGTGATCGGGAACGTCCAGTTCCACACCGGCGTCGACGAGCCGGATCGCCAGCGGCTGACGACCGCCTGACGGTTCCACTGCTGGTTGTTCTGCACGATCTGGTGCACGGTCGCGTGCGCGTCGGTCGTCTCCGCCGACTCGCAGTAGGCGTTCATGCCGGCCACGTTCACGTTCGACGTCCATACCGGCGTCGCCGGATTCGGCGAGAACCCGGAGATGAGCTCGGCGTGGTCCTGACCGAACTCGATCTGGCTGAACACCTGCGTGCCCTGCGCACCGAGCGAGACGACTTTCGGCGTCCAGTCGGTGCTCGCGCGCGTCCAGAGCGCGCTGCCGATCACGAGGTTTTCCGTGCCGCCACCGGTTGTCGCGGGCCCTGTCGGAGCACCGTTCGTCGTGGTGACGACGGCTCCGCCGGGCCCGGTTTGGATCGTGCTGGCTGTCGCGGTGCGACCTTGCCCGAAGCTCGCACTCGCGAGCGCCACGAACACCCCGATGCCAATGCCTAGTTCCCGACTGAAGATTCGAATCATCTGCCCTGCCTGCCTCTCGTTGTGAGCCTGGGCTGCCATCCAGGTTGCAGCACGGATCGGGAGGTGGAGGGGGGCGACCTGAGGTCGGCTTTGAAATCTTCGAAATTGCATTCGGATTGCGAGGCCCGGACCGGGGTTCATCTCCGGCAGGTGCGCGGGCGGTAGCGGAAAAAAAGGGCAGAGCCGCCCGGGGGGGCGGCTCCGCATCGGGCCCGGACCGGCTGGGTCCCGAGAGGTCAGCGCGTCTCGATCCGACGCAGCTCGTCGCGCACGTCGGTGATCCGCGCGCGGATCAGGATGACGAGCGAGCGGTTCTCGTCGCTGTAGCCCTCGTTCTTGAAGAAGAAGCCCACGATCGGGATCTTCGCGAACCAGGGCACTTCCGCGCGGCGTTCGATGCTGCGCACGCGCGACAGCCCGCCGAGCATCAGCGATCCGCCGTCGGGGATCGTCGCCGTGGTGAACACGCTCTGCACTTCCAGCTCGGGGAGCTGGAACTGGATCGGCGACGTGTTGCCGCCGAGGGTCGAGCTGAAGTTGCGCAGCGCGATGACCTTGGCGACCGTCGGCTGGACTTCCAGCGTCAGGTACTTGCGGTCGTGGTGGATCGTCGGGCGGACGTCCAGGACGATGCCTTCCTGCAGGATGTTGATCTGCGGGTCGGCCACGGCCTGGAACTGCGCGACTTCGACGTCGAAGTCCTGGATGTAGGCGCGCTGGTTCACGACCGTGACGTACGCGCGCTGGGTGTTGTGCACCGAGAGCACCTGGTCGTTCACGAGCTGGATGTTCGAGCTCTTCTCGACCGCACGCAGGATCGTCGACAGGTTCAGGTCGTTCAGATAGGTCAGCTGGTAGGTCAGGCCGCCGATCGTCGAGAGCTGGTCGCCCAGCGCCGAACCGAAGAAGTTCTGCGTCGTGGCGCGGAAGTCACCGTCCTGGCCATCGTCGTAGAACGCGCCCGCGGACGGCGCGCCGGCCGCGTTCGTCCCGGCCGTGCCCGTGCCGCCGTTGTCGATACCGCGGCTGGCCTGGTCCTCGAGGCCGTTCGTGACGTCCGACACCGTGACGCTGTCGAGGCCGCGGAAGTCGACGCCGATCTCCTGGATCCAGTTCTGCGCGACCGTCATGAACTTCGACTCGATCGTCACGAGCGAAGAGCTGAAGCGGCGCAGGTCCTCGAGGAACAGGCGCACCTGCTCTTGGATCTCGGGCGTGTGGTTGATGACGATGAAGCCGTCGCCGGCCTCGATCGAGACGCCTTCGTCCTGCCACGTGCCGACCGCGACGTTCTCCTGGATCAGGGTCGCGAGGTCGCCCGGCTCGAGGATCCGCGGCTTCTCGCCGATGCCGCCGAAGGGGCCGCCGCCGTCGTCGTCCTGCAGCTCGTCGAGCAGGCGGATGCGGTCGATGCGCGGGCCCATGAAGTCCGTCAGACCCATCACGAGGTCCTGGACGTCGTGGTTGACGACGACCGGGCGGCTGCGCGCCTTCTCCTTCGTGGTGACGATCACGGCTTCGTGGCGGATCGTCCAGGTGACGGTCTCCCCAGCCATGCGCGTGATCAGGTTGAGCGCCTGCTCCAGGGTGATCTTGTTCTCGAACGAGAAGTTGAACACCGTGCCGGCTTCGCTGGCCGCGGCTTCGGCGGCCGGGTCGACGACGAGCGGGGCCTCGGTCTGCACGCGCACCGCGTCGATGACCTTGGTCAGGCTCTCTTCGTCCTTCATGCCCAGCGTGAGCGTCGTCTGGCGCAGCGACTCGCGCAGTTGCGCTTCACCCGGATCCATCTTGCTGGACAGGTCGAGGCCCGGGCGACGCGCGCGCAGGGCCGTCATCGTGTTCCACTTGTCGGCGTCGGGCAGCGTGATGACGTCCGTGTAGGGGACCTGCATCTCCTTCATCGCCTCGCGCCAACGACGGAACTGCTCGGCCTTGTTCTCGACGTAGTCGGCGCGCACTTTCGTGCGGCCGGCGCGGAAGGCGGCGTCTTTGAGCTCGCGAGCCTTCTGGCTGCGCGCGTCGAGCCGCAGCGCCTCACCGGCGAGCCGTTCGGATTCCTCGAAGTCGCCCTTCTCGAACGCGTCGATGGACTGCTCCAGGACCGCATTCACCATCTGGGCGCGCTGGCCCATCTGCGCCGCCTCGCGGGCGCGCAGCTCCTCGGTCGCGCGCTGGCGCGCAGCGTCGACCGAAGCCTTCTCCGACTCGAAGCGCTGGGCGCGCACCTGCTTGAGCATGCTCTGCGCCTCGGTGTCGAGGCCGCCCCAGTCGATGGAGTAGGGTGCGAAACGCACCGCGTTGTTGGCCACTTCGAGCTCGGCGACCGCGCCCTGGTAGTCGCCGCGCGCCACATGGATCCGGGCCTTGCTCAGCGCATCCTGGACCTCGGCCTTCAACTGTTGCACGCGCAGGGCGTACTCGGCCGACATGTCCGTGCCGACGCCGCGGTTGCCCGCGACCGGGTCGCCTTGCAGCGACAGGATCCGCGAGCGCAGCTCGCGCGCCTTCGGGCTCTCGGGATCGAGAGCCAGCGCCGCTTCGACTTCACGCCGAGCGTCGTCCAGACGGAGGTCGGCGAGCAGGCGCTCACCGTTCGTCAGGTGCTGCTCGATCAGGAACGCGTTGCGCTGCTTGGCCAGTTCGAGCGCGCGTGCGTCCTCGGAGAGCTGGCTCCCTGAGTCCTGCGCGATCGGCTCGACCACAGCCTCCGGTGCCGGTCGGGAAGCGGGGTCGGTCGCGGTCGCGACCGTGCCGGCGCTCTGGCAACCCGCTGCGGAGAGCAGCAGTCCCATCGTCCAAACGTTGCGTTGCATCGTCATCTTTCCGTGCTCGTCGAGTCGGGGCTCGTGGGGGGACTTGGGTGGTGGGGCTCAGCGACCCGAGGTCGGCGGCAGGAACTGCGCCTGCGACGGCTCGAACTCCTGCGGAATGACGATGTTCGCCTTCAGCAGGATGAGGAGCTTGCGGTTGGAGATGTACTTGCCTTGGCGACTGAAGAAGAAGTTCACCAGGGGGATCTTGTTGAGGAACGGCACGCCGGACGATTGGTCCTGCTTGTCCGAGACCTTGAGGCCGCCGAGCAGCACCGTGCCGCCGTCCGGCATCGGGATCGAGGTGCGCACGCGCTGGTACTCGACCTCGGGCAACTGGATCGTCACCGAGTTCTGCGAACCGAGGGTGGTGACCACTTCCAGGATCGGGCGCTTCAGCTGCGCGATCGTCGGGCGCAGTTCGAGCGTGATGAACCGGCGGTCGGCCGAGATCACCGGGCGCACGTCGAGCACGACGCCGTCCTGGACGACGTTGACGATCGGGTCGGCGATCGAGGCCGCCTGCGCGATCTCGACGTTGAAGTCCTGCACGTACGCGACGTGGTTGACGACCGACAGGTTGCCGCGCGCCGTGTTGTGGACGCTGATCCGCGGGCTCGTGACGAGCTCGACGCGCTCCGACTTGCTGACGGCGCGCAGGATCATCTCGAGCTGGATGTCGTTCAGGTACGTCCACTGGAAGGACAGACCACCCGAACCGGTCAGCACGTCCTCGTCGCCGAGGGCCGTGTCGTACAGCTCCTCGACGCGCGCGCGCATCTGCTGGTCCGACGATCCGTCGTAGAACGCGCCCGAGTCCGTGCCCTGGCCGATGTCCTGGCCGAGGTCCTGTTGGGTCGAGGCGTTCCCGAAGTCGTTGAAGAAGTCGTTCTGACCGAGGCCGGGCTGACCCAGGCCGCGGAAGTCCACGCCGATGTCCTCGAGGAAGTTGTCCTCGACCGACAGGAAGCGCGCCTGGATGTCGACCAGGATGCCGGTCGCCTCGCGCAGGTCGCGCAAGAGCTTCTCGATCTGCGCGTGCACTTCGGGCGTCTGGTGGACGACCATCGTGCCGTTGCTGATGCGCAGCGAGTTCTGCGGGTCGGCTTCCCACGAGCCCGGCTCGACGTTGTTCCGGATCAGCGTGTCGAGGGCGTCGCCCGTGATGACGTTGGCTTCGCGCTCGTCCTGCTCCTCCTCGGCGATCTGCGTGCCGCCCGAGGGCGAAACGTTCATCTCGCGGCCGGGGAAGTCCGGGATCGGACGGATGAGGTCCTGGACGCCGTACGTGCGCAGGACCTGACCGCCCTTGAGCTCGTCCTGCGTGACGAACATGACCACGCCGTTCTCGATCTTCCAGCGCAGGCTCTCGCTGGTCTCGGCCATGAGGTCGAGCACCTTGCGAACCGAGCGCGTCTTGAGGTCGAGCCGGATCGTGCGCTGCTCCTCGTCGAGCTCCTCGGTGACCTTCGGGCTGATCAGGAAGTTCACGCCCGTGACCGTCTGGAGGAAGCTCGCGACTTCCTCGAGCGGCGAACCGTTGCCGTCGGGGCCGAGGAGCTTCGGCTCGATCGTGCGCGCATCGAGGATGTCGAGCACGAGCTTCTTGTCCTGCGCGACGCCCTGGTCGAGGCCCGTGAACTCGAGCGGCGTGCGCTGAGAGACCTCGCGCCAGCGCTTCAAGTCGTCGAACTCGAGCGTGCCGATCTGGGGCACGTCCATGGTGTCGAGGTCGTCGAACGTACGCACCCACTGCTCGCGGTAGTTGCGGCGCACGGTCTCGTCGGTCTTGTCGTGGCGCATCGCGCGCGCCAAGTCGCGCAGCTCGCGCGCCGGAGCGTTGTTCGGATCCTCGAGCAGGATCTGGGCCGTCGTCGCCTCGGCCTTCGTGTAGTCCTCGGCCAGGAACGACGCGTGCGCCGACTCGAAGAACTCGCGCAAGCGGTCCTCGCGGCTCTGGCGCGTCTCTTCCTCGGAGCGGCGGCGGACTTCGTCGGCTTCCGCGGCGGCGCGGCGGGCGATCTCGGCCTTCCCTTCCTCGGCCATGCGCACGGCCGTCTCGAGTTCGCCCTGGACGAGCTTGGCGTCGAGCGAATCCGTCGCGATGAGCGGGTTGTAGCGCAGGATGATCTCGGCCTGGCGGTACTGCTCGACCGCGGTCGCGTAGTCGCCTTGCGCGAGCGCGTTCTTGGCGCGGATCCGCGCGTCCTCGGCCGCCATGCGCGCCTGACTGCGGCGCACGACCTCGCGCTGCGCGGCGTCTTCCAGGAACGAACCGGCGATCGCATAGCGATCGCCGAGCAGGCTCTCGACCTTGCGCATCTGTCCGCGCGCGGTCTGGCTCGAGGGGTCGAGGTCGAGCGCATTCGAGAACGACGTCAACGCCGCCTCGAGATCGCCGCGCTCGAGGTGCCGATCGCCCTCTTCCACGTACTGGGCCGACAGGAACGCCTGCTGCTGGCGCAGGCGGGCCGCGCGTTGCGCGTCCTCGGACAGGCTGCCGTCCTGGGTCGGAGCGGGTGCGGCGGCTTCGACCGTGCCCGTCCCTTCCACTTGGAGCGCCGAGGGTTCAGCAGCCGTTCGGACCGCCGCGGCGGGATCCGCCGGGCTCGATCCGGACGAGGTGCAGGAGCAGGGGAGCGCCGCGAGGAGCGGGACGAGGAGGAACCTGTGCTGCATGGGTTCAGAGACCAGGGATCGTTTCGGAGCCGGTCGGCGACGAAGAATCGAGCACCGCGGGCGACATGTCCGTCACCAACGCGAAGAGCGGTTCAGCGTGCAGCCGGGGATCGTGGATCAACGTGGGGGATCGTCGTCACGACGATGGACGGCCCACACGCCCCGAAACGGGGCGCTCGTGGATGCGACCTGGTGACCCGGATGCGTCGACGTGAGCACGAGGCTCGGGCGTCTTCGAATCGCGGGGCGCCGAGGGGGGGGCGTCGCGGTCGTCGGTCTTGGGGCGGCTCGGTTCGAGAGTTCCGAGTTCGAACGCGGCGCGCGCGCCGGGTGCTCGTTCGAAGGCTGGTGAGGGACTTCCGCGCGGGAGGTTCCTCACGAGACGACGCACGCGCGGTCCGTGGTTCGAACTGGGGACGGTCGGGCCGAGAAACCCGGGTCTGGCAGAGCGGGCGGGGAGCTTACCGGCGCTATCTGGGAGCGTCAACGCCGTGTCAGGTCCTCGTGAGCCGAACGTGCGATTCCGGAGCAGATTCCCCGAGGTCGATCGCGCGGCTCGCGCTCTACCCCGGGCGGTTGAGTCGGTTACGAAGCCGATCCAGCTCCCGGTTCGCGCTTTGGGATCGGGATCCCGGCGGTCTGCATCGCCAGCTGGATGTCCTTCCAGCACTCCTTCTTCTCGGAGGCGTTGCGCAGCAGGTAGGCCGGGTGGAACGTCGGCACGACCGGTCGCCCGGCGACGGTGTGGACCCGCCCGCGCATCGCGTTCATCGCCGCGGTGATGCCCAGCACGTGCATCGAGGCGTGGCGCCCGAGCGGCACGAGGATGCGCGGCCCGAGCAGCGCCACTTGTCGATCGAGCCAGGGCGTGCAGGTCGCCTTCTCGGCCGGAGTCGGCTCGCGGTTGTCGGGCGGACGGCACTTCAGGACGTTGGCGATCCACACGTCCTGGCGATCGAGGCCCATGCCCTTCGTCACGATGTCGGTGAGGAGCTGGCCCGCGCGACCGACGAAGGGGACGCCCGTCTTGTCCTCCTCGGCACCCGGCGCTTCGCCGATGAACATCAGGCCGCTCGAGCCCTTTCCATCGAGGAAAACGGTGTTCGTGCGCGTCTGGCACAGCGTGCAGGCCGTGCACTGCGCGACGCCGCGGCGCACTTCGTCGAGATCGCGCGCGCCGGCGGCCTGCGCGCGCACATCGGCCGCGTCGCGTGCGGGTCCGGCGGCGACGGTGTCGCGCGGCGAGCCCGAGCGGGCCGGCTCGGGAGCGGGCTCGGGAGCCTTGCGCGGGCTCGCTGCGCGCGCGGGAACCGGCGCCGGGCTCGCCGCGGGCGCCATGGGGGTCGGCGGCGCGGGGGTCGGCGGTGCGGGGGTTGGCGGCGCGGGGGTCGGCGGCGCGGGAGACTTCGCCGGCCGCGCGGCCGCGGGTGGCGGGGAGGCCGCATTCGTCCCCACTTCGCCGGGTAGCGCCCCGCCCAACCGCTGGCGGCGCTTCACGTGCCCGCGCACCCCGCGCGCGAGGCGCAGGAGTTCCTCGTGCGGATCGGGCTCTGCCCCTTCTGCGCGCTCGTCGCGGTCCATGCACGCACTCTAGTGGGGTGAGCCGGAAGTACGCAGCACTTCCGTCTCACCCCACGAGCAGCCGATCGAACGCGCGGAATCGGGCGGTTGCGCTGGGAGTGCGACTTCGAGGATGCTCGCGGGATGAAGATCCGCACGGCGTTTTGCGCGCTGGCGCTCGCGAGCGGCGCCGCCTGCTCGCGCGAGCCGGCTCCGCCCGTGCTCGCTCCGCTCACGAACGCCACCACGAATCCTCCCGGATCCGCCGCGACCGCCGCACCCGCTCCCGAGCGCGCCGAGCGCTCGCACGCGGACCTGGTCGTGAAGCTGCGGCGCGCGATCGAGTTCGGCGACTTGAGCGCTGTGCGCGAGCTCGCGTCGGCCGCCGATGCCGCCGGACCGGAGGGCCAACTGCTGCGCGCGCGGATCGCCGGCCTCGAAGGCCGCGGCGTCGAGGCGATGCGACTTCTCGAAGCGCAGAAGTCCGCGCGCCCGCGCGATCCCGACGTCTACGCGACCGCGGCCGAGCTGTACGCGTCGCGCGACGCCTTCGACACGGCCTGGATCGAGATCGTGGCCGGCACGAAGGCCTGCGGCGAGACGCCCGAGATCCTGCGCGCGAAGGGCGTCTGCTGGATCTTCCGCGAGAACGGCGCCGAGCGCGGGCTCGCGACGTTGCTCGCCGCGCGCGCGGCGGATCCGGCGCTGCCGTTCTGCGATCGCGCGCTGGGTCAGGCTCATCTGCTGGTCGCGAAGCTCTACGTGAAGGCCGAGAAGGTCCCCGAAGCGCTCGCGTCCGTGCGCGCGTCGCTCGCGCACGATCCGCTCGACGTGGACGCGCGTCGCTTCCTGGGCGACTGCCTCGCGTCCGCGGGCGATTTCGGTGGCGCGCTGCTCGTGCTGCGCGAGCTGATCGCCGAGGGGCACCCGCTCTCGGGCGAGCTCGCGCTCATGGAGAAGCGCGCCGGTTTCGCGCGACTCCTGGCCGAGGACAAGGCCGGCGCCATCGATCACTTCCTGTCGGCGCGCGCGGCCGGATTGTCCGACGCGGACCTCTCGAGCGCGGCCGAGATCCTGATGGACGCCGCGCGCGCGCGCTGCGACGCCGGCACGGAGGCCTACGAAGCGCGCGACTTCGAGCGCGCCGAGGCGGAGTTCCGCGCGGCGCTCGACCTGTGGCCCGACGATCTGGCGTCCAAGAACCACCTGGCGCTCGTGCGCTTCCGCCGCGACGACCCGGCCGAGGCCGCACGCTTGTGGCGCGTCGTGCTCGAGGTCGCGGCGAAAGAGCGCCTGGAGCTGCCCGAGCCGGTGCACGTGAACCTGGCGCAGGCCGAACTGCGCCGCGGCGAGCCGGCGGCGGCGCGGCAGGTGCTCGAGCACTACTTGCGCGAGTCCCCGCAAGGCGAGTGGGTCGGCGTGACGCGCACGCTGCTCGTGCAAATCGAGAACGACGCGAAGCGCTGAATCTCAGGGCTCTCGGGTGCCGCCGAGCCGACGGTATCGCTCCAAGTGCTGCGCAGCGGTCTGCGACTCGCCCGCGTCGCGCGCGAGCCGCGCGAGCGTCAAGTGCACCTCGACGAGCTCTGCATCGCAGGCCAGCGCCGCAGCGCAGCCGAGGCGCGCGCGTTCGAGCTCACCGAGCCGTCGCGCGATCTCCGCGTCGAGTTCGAGCCCGCGGCAGAAACGCGCGTCGAGCTCGAGCGCGCGCTCGACTTCGCGTCGCGCGCTCGTGAACTCGCCCGCCGCGAACCACAGTTGCGCGAGTCCGTAGCGCGGCAGTGGCTCCGCGGGGCTCGCGCGCACCTGCACTCGCCGCGCGCGGTAGAACGCGTGCCACTCGGCGCTCTTCGCGCGCGTGCTCTCGCGCCGCTGCGCTTCGGCCGCGTCGCCGCGAGCGCGCGCGGCGTCCACGAGGAGGAACCAGGCTTGCGGTGCCTCGACGTGCCAGGGTGCGCGCTTCACGAACTCCGCCAAGTTCGATTCCGCGCGCGAAGTCTGTCCGGCGCGCGCCTTCGCGCGTCCGAGCAGGAGCCAGCACTCGGATTCGTCGGGAAATCGTGGCGTTCCAGCCGTCGGTCCCTCGGCGATCGTGAGCAGCTTCGCGGCCCGCGCGATCTCGTCGGCGTCGAGCGCGATGCGCGCGGCGGCCAGCACGAGCGGCGCGGACTCGCCGCGCGTGAGCAGCTTGCGCGCGCGCTCGTCCTCGCCGGACGCGTGCAGCGCGCGCGCGTAGAGCGCCGTCAGCTCCGGATCCACGCTGACCTCGCGCTCGACCCAGGCGCCGGCGGTCAGGATTTCGCTGGGCACGTCGAGCTCGAGCGCTTCGCGCCACGCGGCTCGCAGCGCCGCGATCTCCGTCGTGTCGCGCATCGTGGTCACGCGGGCTGGCGTCGTCGCGGGCGGAGCGGGCGCTTGCGCGGTGAGCGCGATCGCCGCGACGACGTGCGCGAAGAGAACCGCCGTCATCGGAACGCCTCGCGCGCGACGACGCCGAGGCCTTCGCACACCGTGATGCGCGCTCCGGCTTCGCCGCCGGGCAGCTCCTCGACGCGACCCGAAGGCCAGCGCACGATCAACTTCTCGTAGCGCTTCGACGTGCCCAGGCCGAAGTGGAGCCAGGGCGTCGAGGCCGACTGGAAACCCGCGGCGGTCTGCACTTCGCCGAGCAGCGCGTGCTCGTCCGCGCCGGTGCCGACGACGACGATCGCCTTCGCGCCGTGCCCGCCGCGCGGCGTGCGCGGCGCAGTTTCTGTCGGCAATTCGGGCCCGAGGAGGCGCAGTGCGATGCGCGCGTTGCCCGCGCCCGTGCGGTTCATCCCGAGCGCCGCGCGCGCGTCGATGCGCGCCAGCACGAGGTCGGGCGCGCCGTCTCGATCGAAGTCGCCGACCGCGCTGCCGCGCGCACCGATCGCCGCGGTCAGGATCGAACTCGCGCTGCGCGGCTCGACGCGCACGGCCTTGGGCTCCGGCCCGAGCTTCCACAAGGTCGCCGGCTGTCCGTAGCGCGTGCCCGTGTGCGGCTCGTCCGCCTGCGGGTAGACGTGGCCGTTCGTCGTGAAGAGCTCGAGCCAGCCGTCGCCGTCGAAGTCCTGGATGTGCACGCTCCACGACAAGAGGCTGCGCGACTCGCGCATCAGCCCGAACGCGTTCGTCATGCGCCGGAAACCTTGCGCGCCGCCGAAGTAGAGCTCCGTCGCTTCGTCCGAGAAGTTCGTGACCGCGAAGTCGAGCAGCCCGTCGCGGTTCACGTCGCCCGCTGCGGCGCCCATGCCGGCTTGCATGCGGCCTTCCGACGAGAGCGCGACGCCGGCCGCGCGCGCGACGTCGGTGAAGATGCCGCGGCCGTCGTTCACGAGCAGCAGGTTCGGCGACGTGTCGTTCGCGACGAACACGTCCGTGTCGCCGTCGCCGTCGGCGTCGAAGGGCAGCACGGCCAGCGTGAAACCGGCGACGTGCCCGGGCAGCGCCGTGCTCGAAACGTCCTCGAACGAGCCGTCGCCGCGGCCGCGGAAGAACGCGTCGGGTTGCGGCACGAGCCCGGCCGGACCGCAGAACACCGTGTGTCCCTTCCACGTGCACGGGACGGCGAGCGGGCCCTCGCCGAGCTTCTTCAGCGGCGGATTCGTCGGATCGAGATCGAGGTAGCGAGCGGCGTACAGGTCGAGGATGCCATCGCCGTCCGCGTCGAACAGCGCGAGGCTCGTGAACCACGACTGCGCGTGGCCCTTCTCGCGCGTCAGGCGAAACGCGTCGCTCGGGATCGCGCCGCTTCGCAGCGTGAGTTCGCCGCCGGGTCCCTGCAGGTAGACCGCGATGCCCGGCAGCCCGCCCACGACGAGATCGTCGTCGCCATCGCCGTCCACGTCGCCGGTCGCGAGGCCCGTGGTCCACATCGCGTAGAAGCTCGGCCCGAGCGCGCGGCGCGTGAAGTTTCCCCGGCCGTCGTTCTCGAACACTTCGGGGCGCGGGAGCTCGGCGGCGTCGAGCGCCGCCGCGCCTTGCGCGAAGACGATGTCGAGGTCGCCGTCCGATCCGAGGTCGAGCACGGCGACGCCCGCGCCGTTGGCCTCGAGGATCACGCGCTTCTCCGCGGACCCCGACACGTTCAGGTAGTCGAGGCCGCGCGCGGCAGCCTCTTCGGCGAAGTCCCCGGCGAGGTCCACGGCCAGTGCCGGGGCCAGCGCCGGGCGCGCGGGCTGGGCACTGTGGGCCGCGGACTCCGCGCCCGGAACCTCGGCCCGCGAAGGGTTCGACGCCGGGGTCGGGGCGCTCTCGCCGCAGCTCGCACCGGCGAACAGGCAGGCGACTCCGAAGCGGTTCCGCGCGCGCATGGCGCCGTGTCTAGCCGCTCGCAAGCCGCGAAAGAAGGCCCGCGCCGAGCCGCGCGCGTTGACCCCTCCGACGGCTGCGCGTACCTTCTTCGCCGCGCCTGGTCCACGGCCAGCGGTCCCTCCATGCCCATGCGGCGCCCCAATCTGCTCGACGCGCTCCGTCGGGTGCCCGTAACGTCCGTCTCTCCGACGGCAGGCCCGGGGTCCGCGCCTGCGCCCGTAGCGGGTGGCGCACCGGCGCCGACGGTGGGGCGCGTGGTGCCGACGAGCGTGCCGACGAGCGTGCCTTCGAGCGTCACGCCGACTGTGACTCCGACCGCGACACCGACCGCGACACCGACCGCGACACCGACCGCGAGTTCCGCGCCGCGTGCCGCCGCTCCGGCCGATCCGCGTGCGCGAACGAGCCAGCCGGCCGTTGCGCCCGCGCGCGCGCAACCCGAAGTCGTCCCGCCGCGCATCGCGCCGGCCGCGCCGCCGCCGACCGCGCCCCCGCGCGAGCGCATCCTGCTCCTCGCGCTGGCACTCGCCGTCGCGACGCTCGCGCTCGTCCTGCTCCTGCGCCGCGACGGCGATGCCGGAGATCCCGCCGTGCAAGCCGCGGGTGCGCAGGCCGGACAGGCCGAAGTGGTCGCGCCGATCGCGACTCCGCCGGCGGCGCCGGTGCCGACGCGCGCGCCCTTCGACGCGGCGCTCTACGACGTGACGAACCGCTACACCGTGCGGCTCATCCAGTACCCGAACGACAAGCAGGGGCTCGCGTTCGCGACCGCGGCCTACCACTTTCTCATCAAGGCCGGTTTCCCCGTCGGCAGTCCGATCCTGCTCTCCAATGGGCGCGGGATCGTCTTGTGCGCGAGCGCGAAGCCGACGCGCGAGGAGCTCGTCCCGTTGCGCGACAACGTGCGCCGCCAGCGCTATCCCGAGTCCTCGAAGACGATGCCGTTCTCCGATGCCTACATCGACGAGATCGACGACGTCCTCGCGCGCTGAAACAGGCACTCGACCCGCTCGACGCGCCACTCCCCATCGAAGAACCAACCACGCCCGCTGAACCGGGCGCACGAAGAACCTGACGCGCGACAAGGCGCGATCCGAAGAAAGCGAAAACCAGATGTCCATCCATTCCAGCCTGCGTGTCGGCGACAGTTTGAAGGGCGAGCGCAGCGTGTTCACGCGCGTCGAGCGCCTCGCGGTCCTCAAGAAGAGCGGCAAGTTCAACGAGGAGACCGGCGTCGTCCACGGCCTTCCGAAGGTGCGCACGCGCTACAAGCTCGCGGTCGTCAAGAAGGTCAAGGAAGCGGCCGCTCCGGCGGCGGGCGGTTCGGTCGCGGCTCCGGCCAAGGGCGCGGCGGCGGGCAAGGCCGCGGCTCCGGCGGCGGGCAAGGCGGCGGCTCCGGCCAAGGCCGCGGCTCCGGCGAAGAAGAAGTGACCCGATCCGGCGCGGCGTCGAACGCCGCCCCGGTGCTCGAGGTCTTCGCCTCGATCCAAGGCGAGGGCAGCTTCGTGGGCGAGCCGCAGGTCTTCCTGCGGCTCCGCGGCTGTCCGCTGCGCTGTCGCTGGTGCGACACGCCCGGATCGTGGCACCTTGCGGCGGAGCAGACGGCGCGCATCGACCCGGCGAGCGGGATCTCGCGCCGCGAACCGGCCTGGGCGTCACCGTTCCAAGCAGCGTGTTGGATCGCCGAGAGCGAGCCCGGCTCGCCGCGCACGGTCAGCGTGACCGGCGGCGAACCGCTCCTGTGGCCCGACTTCGTGGTCGGGCTGCGCGCGATGCTCGGGGACCGGCGCATCCACCTCGAGACGGGCGGCGCGCATCCGCGCACGCTGTCGCGCGTGATCGAGAAGGTCGATCACGTGAGCCTCGACCTGAAGCCCGACCTCGATCTCGATCCGCCCGAGGAGGTCCCGGACGCCGGGACCGACGAGCTCGCCCCGCGGACGCCGAGCGAGTGGCGCGCCGCGCGCCGCGCGTCGCTCGCGCTCGTCGCCGATCGCGACGCGTGCGGGAAGATCGTGGTGTCGGGCGAGCGCGCGGCCGAGGACTTCGCGCTGCTGCTCGACGAGGTCGAGGACGTCGCGCCGCGCTTGTCCGTCATCCTGACGCCCGCGAGCGCGGTGGGCGTCGCGACGGCGCCGTCGATGGATCTCGTGCTCGCGGTCGCCGAGATGGCGCGCGACCGCGACCTCGACGTGCGCGTGGTGCCGCAGATGCACCGGTTGATGCGGTTGCCGTGACGGTGCGCCCGGATCGACCACGACGCGTCGCTGACTCGGATGAGCCGAGTGCTACGTCACCCGTCCTCGGACTCGGCCCCCGGATCCAGAGCCACCGGACCGCGCTCGTCGAGCGCCACCTCCGAACGGTGACCAGCGGCAATTCGCACCGGAATTCGTAGGCGACCGACTTGAATCTCCGCGAGGTCGGCCGGACCGTCGCGCAGGACGCAGATCGTCGTGGTGTCCCATGTCCGGCGCACGACCCGCCGGGTCGGCGAACTCGCTCGCTCCGCCATGAGGGTTGGTGACGAGCTCTTTCTGACCCGCGGTGCCGGTCGAGAATCCGGCGGACCCTACGTTCGCCGCCGGCGGCGGGCTCGTTCGGACGAACCCGTAATAGCCGTCGGTCGGGCTGATGCCTCCGGAACCTGCGAGTGCGAGGGCGCTGATGGCGACGACTGCGACCGGAATCAGGCGAGCTTGGAACAGGTTGTCCTTTGTCGACGGTAGGGAACGAGCGGGTTGTCGGAGGAACACCAGCCGCACGCCAACGGGGGGCGGATTTGTGCAAGCTCATCCTGCGGGATGGTGGTCCGACCCCGGTCCATGGGGACTGCGTGCCCGGTCCCACCCAGGGCCATCCCACGTGACGATGCCGTCGTTGCTCTAGAAGCGGAAATAGATGAACGGGCTGTAGGAGTTCGCCGCGAGCTCCATCGCGCACAGCACGAAGAGCACCGCCAGCGCGACGAGCGCCGCGCTCTCGACCAACGTCGCGATGACCGTACGCCCCGACTCCCACAGCGACTTCGTCCACGCCGCCGCCGCCGGGATCACCGGCGTCGCTCCGACGATGCCGACCAGGATCGCGATCCACGTGCGCGCGTCGGCGAAGAGGCCGACCGGGTTCAGCACGTTCGCCGCGACGATCGTCGTGCCCAGGTCGATCGGTTGCGAACCGTCCTGGATCCCGCACATCGCCGCCAGGAAGCGGCTGGCGTCGTGGAACGTCTCGGCGCGGAAGAACACCCAGCCGATCATCACGACGAGCATCACGTAGGCATGGCGCACGACGGCCCACCGGCGATCGAGCCAGGCTTGGAGGCCGATCCGCTCGAGCACGAGGAAGAGCCCGTGGTACAGGCCCCAGGCGACGAACGTCAGGCTCGCGCCGTGCCACAGGCCGCACAAGAGGAACACGATCAGCAGGTTGGCGTACGTGCGCGCCTGGCCGCCGCGGTTGCCGCCCAGCGGGATGTAGAGGTAGTCGCGGAACCACGTCGACAGCGAGATGTGCCAGCGGCGCCAGAAGTCCGTGATCGAGACCGCGACGTAGGGGTGGCGGAAGTTCTCGAGGAACTTGAACCCGAACATGTAGCCGAGACCGATGGCCATGTCCGAGTAGCCCGAGAAGTCGAAGTAGATCTGGATCGTGTACGTGACGATCCCGAGCCAGGCGAGGGCGGGCGTGAATTGCTCGGGCGGCAGCGCGAAGATCTTGTCCGCCGCCGCCGCGCACAGGTCCGCGACGAGCATCTTCTTCGCCAGGCCCAGGATGAAGCGCCGCGCGCCGTACGCGAAGCCCTCGAGCGTCACCACGCGGCGCACGATCTGCTCGGCGACGTCCAGGTAGCGCACGATCGGGCCCGCGATCAGTTGCGGGAAAAAGGCCACGTACAGCGCGATGTCGAGCGGGTTCCTCTGCACCGGCGCGTCGCGGCGGTACACGTCGATCACGTAGCTGAAAGCCTGGAAGGTGAAGAACGAGATGCCGATCGGCAGCCGGATCGAGTCGTCGGGGTTGAGGAACGCGTCGCGCACCCACGAACCCGTGCTCAGGTGGCTGCCCAGGCTCGCCGGCGGCGTGTCGAGGACGCCCAGAGCGGTCAGGAGTGAGCCGGCGCCGTGCCAGAGCCAATCGGCGTACTTGAAGACGAGCAGCAAGCCCAGGTTCGCGGCCACCGCGAGAGCCACGACCGGTTTGCCGCGCGGCGTATCGCGCTCGCGATCGACCCACAGGCCGAACCCGTAGTTCATCGCGATCGATGCCAGCATCACGACCGCGACGACCGGCTCTTCCCAGGCGTAGAAGACGAGGCTCGTGGCGAGCAGCCACGCGTTGCGCACGGCTTTGGGCGCGACGAAGTAGACAGCCAGGACGAGCGGCAGGAACGCGAAGACGAAGAGGGGGGAGCTGAAGAGCATCGACTTCGTTCAGGGCGCTTCGCCCGTCGGTGTCTCCAGTCGGGGCACGAAGACGAGCGTAGCCAGTCCCGCGATTCCGAGCACGCAGACGGCCCAGAAGAAGCGCTCGAAACCGAGTGCTTCGACGAGGTTGCCGCTCCAGCGGCCGGCGGCCCACGCGGAGAGGCCCATGAGTCCGGTCGACAACGCGTAGTGCGTCGTCGCGTAGCGCGAGGACCGCGCCAGTTGCAGCAGGAACACCATGTACGCCGAGAAGCCGAAGCCGTAGCCGAGCTGCTCGACGCCGACGACGAGCGCCGCGGCGGTCGCGCCCGGCTGCTCGTGCGCGGCCCAGGCGTACAAGAGGTTCGGCGCGTGCATCGCGAGCGCCATCGGCCACAGCATGCGCGTCAGCCCATGCCGCGACACGAGCCATCCGCCGCCGATGCCGCCGACGAGCAGCGCCACCACGCCGACCGTGCCGTAGATCCAGCCGACTTGCGTCTCCGAGAGCGCCAGACCGCCGCTCGCGGTCGATCCGAGCAGGAACGGCACGATCATCGGCACGAGCATCGACTCGGCGAAGCGGTACAGGAGGATGAACGCCAGGATCGCGGGGAAGTGCGGGCGCGTGACGTACTCGAGGAGCATCGTTCCGATGGGTGAGCGCTCGCCCGCCGCGCGGACCGCGCCGTCCGCCGCCGGTCGCGGCGCGAACAGCGCGATCGCGATCGCGCCCGCGGCGTACACGCTCGCGCCCACCGCGAACGCGACGCCCCAGGCTTCGCCGCGCGGCAGTCCGCGCGCGAGGAAGTGCGCGCCCGGTTCGGCCTGGAGCTCACCCGCGAGCGCGACGACGCCGCCGGTGGCGAGGATCCGGCCGAGCCGGTAGCAGGCGTTGCGCACGCCGACGTAGGCTTCTTGCTCGCGCTTCCCGAGCGCGAGCATGTAGTACCCGTCGCACGCGATGTCGTACGTCGCCGACGCGATGGCCAGCAGCACGCAGGCGGCGACCGTCCACTCGAGGTAATGGGGCTGCCCCGTTCCCCACGCCACGCCGAGCATCCCGAGCAGGACCGCGCAGGAAGCGGCGACGAGCCAGCGCCGCTTCGTGCCGTAGAGGTCCACGAGCGGGCTCCACAAGGGCTTCAGCATCCACGGCAGCGTGAGGTCGCTGCTGATGCGTCCAACGACCGACAGCGGCGTGCCCATCGCCGTGAGGAACGTGTTCGACGCGGCCTGAACCACGAAGTAGGGCATGCCCTGCAGCACGTAGAGCCCGGGGACGAACGTCCACGGGCGGGCAGGGCGCGTCTCGGTCGGCATGCGAGCGCGCGGAGAGTATCAGCCCGCCGCGTTGGACGGGCGAGGCACTCCGCCCGTACCCTGTTCTCCCCTCGGAACGGGATCCATGACCACAGAGACCGGAAGACGACTGCCGCGCGTCGTGATCGTCGGCCGGCCCAACGTGGGCAAGTCCACCCTCACGAACCGCATGTGCGGCAGCCGCGTGTCGATCGTCGAGCCCACGGCGGGCGTGACGCGCGACCGCGTCGCTGTGCCGGCCGAGCTGCGCACGGCGCGCGGGAAGCGTTGGATCGAGGTCGTCGACACGGGCGGCATCGGCATCGTGGACCGCGACGATCTCGAGGATCTCGTCGAGGAGCAGATCCGCCGCGCGCTCGCGACCGCGGACGTCGTCCTGTGGCTCGTCGACGCGCGCGAGGGCATCACGCCGCTCGACGAGGAGGTCTCGCGCCGCATGCGCGGCGTGCAGAAGCCGCTCCTGCTCGTGGCCAACAAGGCCGAGGGCCGCGCGCGCGTTTGGGACGCGGGCGAATTCCATCGCTTCGGGATCTCCGACGGGCCCTACGCGATCAGCGCGCAGAACGGCGAGGGCCTCGAGGACTTGTACGAGCGCATCCTCGAGATCCTGCCGCCCGAGGACGACGACGCCGAGCCGGCGCTCACGCCCGTCATGCGCCTCGCCGTCGTCGGTCAGCGCAACGCGGGCAAGTCGACGCTGATCAACGCGCTCGCGCAGGAGGAACGCATGATCGTGTCCGAGATCCCGGGCACGACCCGCGACTCGGTGGACGTGTTGTTCGAGCGCGACGGCAAGGCGTTCATCGCGATCGACACGGCCGGTGTGCGCCGCAAGCGCTCCATCCAGGATGCGATCGAGTTCTACTCGGACGCGCGCTCGCACCGTTCGATGCGGCGCGCGGATGTCGTCGTGCTCTTGTTCGACGTCACGCAGCCTCTGTCGGGCGTGGACAAGGATCTGGCGCGCTACTGCATCGACCATCACAAGCCGGTGATCCTCGGTGCGAACAAGTGGGACCTGGCCACGGGGTACACGCCCGAGGATTTCCGCAAGTATCTCGACGCGGAGATGCCGCAACTCGACTTCGCGCCGGTCTCGTTCCTGTCGGCCCGCGATGGGAAGGGCGTCGACGAGACGCTGGATCTCGCTCTCGAGTTGTTCGAGCAGGCGCAGCGGCGCGTGTCTACGGGTGAGCTGAATCGCGTGCTCGAGAAGGCGTTCCAGGGGCGTGGTCCGTCCGCGGGCGGGCATGCGCTGAGGATTCGGTACGCGACGCAGGCGGAAGTCCGGCCGCCGACGTTCGTGCTGTTCGTCAACGACAAGACGTTGATGAACAAGGACTCGATCCGGTACCTGCAGAATCGGATCCGCGACGAGCTGCCGTTCCCGGAGATCCCGGTGCGGATCGTGTTGAGGGATCCGCAGCACATGACGGACGAGGATCAGCGATGAGAAGCGGAGCTCTCCCGAATCGTGCTGGAACGAGCGCTCTGGCGGCGGGGCGAGCGGTGGGGCGAGCGGCCCTCGGCCGAAACCGCATCGCGCTGGGCGTCGTGCTGATGCTCGCGCTCGCGACCTCCTGTCGCTCCACGTCCTCCGCAGACGGCGTGTGGGTCAAGGGGAACATCACGATCGCGAGCGAGCGCGTGCTGCGCCAAGTCGCCACGCTCGCCCTCGAGAGGAACGGCTACCCTCCCGGCACCGAGGATGTCGGCGCGAAGTCGACCGTTTCCTCGGGCTGGCGCGTCGAGCTGCAGCCGTTCAAGGGCGACGGGACGCGCTCCAAGGCGCACCTGAAGTACGAGGAGAAAGCTCCGCGCACGTGGCTCGTGTCCGTGCGCGTCGAGAAGGAGACCAACGAGGAGCTGGCGAAGCCGCTGGAGCTGGCCCGCGCGAAGTGGGAGTCCGCGCCGGACGACCGCGACAGCGCTGCGCGCATCTTGCGCTACTTGCAGACCGTCCTCGGCCGCGAGTTCGAGCTCGGACCGAAGAGCGTGCCCACCGAGGCGGAACGCGCCGAGGGCGGCTGAAGTCGCGCGGTCGCGGATCGAGGTTCCACTCGGGACCGGCGATCCGCCGATAGGCTCCGACCGCCGAGCTCCACCCGGCTTCCCTCGTCGAACGGACTGCGAGGGCGGACCGCGCGCTCGACCCCGCTCGCCCCTTCCCAAAGCACGTCGAACGCCGGATCCTCTGCGCCCTTGGCCGCCTCCTCGAAGATGCCCGACACCGAGCGTGTCGAGACGCGGGAACTTGCCGGGCCGATGCTCGGTTTCGCCGCGGACGCACAGGCCGCGGCCGAAGCCTTCGGCCCCTTGATCGCAGAGGCGCGGGCGCAAGGTCTCGCGGTCCACGTGGTCGTCGCCACGGCCGAGGACGAAGCGGTGCGCGCGCGCATGCGTGCACTCGGGGCGAGCGACGTGAGGTTCCTGGCCTCGTCGAACGGCCGGCCCGAGAGCGACGAGACGCTCGTCGCGAGCCTGCGCCAGATCGCGGCGGAGATCGGACCGGCCGCGGTGTACGCGGCGCGCGGCACCAGCGTGCGCGATCGAGCCTGCGCGCTGGCGCTCGCCGCGGCGCTGAAGAACGGTCCCGAGCGCGCGTTCGTGCTGTGCGCCGACGGACGCGCCGTGAGCCGCGTGGCGAGCAGAGCGGCGCTCGAGGCGCTGCGGCCGCCGCGCGATCCGTCCGTGCCGCGCACGACCGCCGTCGTCTCGACCTGGAACAAGAAGGAAGACCTGCGCGCGAACATCGAATCGTTGCGCGCGCAGGTGCTGCCCTTCGACGACATCGTCGTCGTGGACAACGCCAGCCGCGACGGCACGCCGGAGATGCTCGCGGCCGAGTTCCCCGAGGTGCGGCGCATCGTGATGCCGCACGATCGCTACGGCGCGTGCGAGACGTTCAACATCGGCTTCGCCTCGGTCGTGACGGAGCTGACGGCGATCCTCGACGACGACATCGTCATGCCGCCGGACTGGCTCGAGAACGCCACGCGGCGCCTGATGAGCGAACCGGCGACGACGGCGATCGTCTCGACGCAGGTGATCGAGCCGGGCACGCCGGCGAGCTACCTGGCGTCGAAGGCGGTGAACGAGGAGCGCTACATGTCCACGTTCCGCGGCTGCGCGTCGCTGGCGCGCTCGGACGCGCTGAAGAAGGCCGGCTACTACGACGTGCGGCTCTTCATCTACGGCAACGAGCGCGATCTCACGTGCCGCCTGCTCAACCTCGGGTACCGCGTGCTGCAATTCCCCGGCGCCCACGTGCACCACAAGACGCCGTTCGGCATCAAGATGGGCAAGCGCAGCCTGTACTTCCACGCGCGCAACGCGTGGCTCTCGATGTTCAAGTACGCGCCCGCCGGCGATCTCCTGCGCATGCCCTGGCTCGTCGTCTCCAAAGTGCTGCTGCGCGGCCGCGACAAGGAGGCGCTGGGCACGGTCACCGACGCCACGGGCACCATCGGCATCGGGCGAAGCTTGCGCGAGACGCCGGGTGCCTGGTGGGTGCTCACGAAAGCAGCGGGAAATGTGCTGCTGAACGTGCCCTATTGCCTGAAGCACCGCGCGCCGTGTCGCGCGCCCGATTTCGAACTCCCGCTGCACTGACTTGGAGGCCGAACGCGCCAGTCGAGCGGCGAACTCCGGTCTCGGCCCGGTGTCTGTGGTCGTCGTCAACTACGAGGGCGCGGCCTACCTCGACGAGTGCTTGAGCGCGGTGCGTGCGCTCGCCGGCGCCGTCGACGAGGTGATCGTCGTCGACAACGCCTCGAAGGACGCGAGTGTCGCGATCGTGCGCGAGCGCTTTCCCGCGGTGCGCGTGCTGGCCATGCCCACGAACGACGGGCCGTGTCCCGCGCGCAACGCCGGCATGCGCGCAGCACAGAACCGCTGGGTGCTCGCGCTCGACAACGACGCCGTGGTCGCGCCCGACACGCTGGCGAAGCTCGCCGCGGCCGTCGCGTCCGATCCGCGCATCGCGATCGCGCAACCGCGCAGCGTGTTCGCGTCGGAGCCGTCGCGCGTGCACTACGACGGCGGCTCGTTCCACTACGCCGGGCTCATCGCGCTGCGCAACTTCTACGCGCCACTCGAGCGCGCGGAGGGACGCGGGACTATCGACGTGGACTGCGCGGTCGCCGTCGCGCTGCTCGTCGATCGCGACGTGCTTCTCGCGGCCGGCGGCTACGACGAGACGATGTTCATCCTGTTCGAGGACTTGGACCTGTCCTACCGGCTGCGCGCAAGCGGCTCGCGCATCGTGTCGGTCGAGGACGCGCTCGTCCTGCACAAGGGCGGCACGCCGGGCATCAGCTTTCGCGAAGGGCCGCGCTATCCCGGCTCGCGCGTCTTCTTCCATTCGCGCAACCGCTGGACGTTCTTGGCCAAGTGCTTCCGCGCGCGGACGATCGTCGTCGCCTTGCCGGGCCTCGCGCTCTACGAGGTCGCGTGGTTCGCGTTCGCGCTGTTGCAAGGCCACGCCGGCGACTGGTGGCGGGGAAAGCGCGCGTTCTTCGCGCTCGCCGAGCGTCGCCGGACCGATCGCGCCCGTTTCCAGTCGGCGCGCACGGTGCCCGATCGCGAGCTCCTCGTCGGCGGGCCGCTCACGATCACTCCGGCCCTGAAGAGCTCCGGCGTGCGCGGCCTGCTCGACGGCGCGCTGAGCGCACTCCTGCGCGCGTGGTGGTGGATCGCGCGGCCGCTCGCGGGCTGACCGGTCACACGTCGCCTTCGCTCCACTTCGTCAGCACTTCGACGTCGGACGCCGAGAGCTGCGCGTCCCCGTGCATCCACAAGTAGGGCTCGAGCGGCATCTCGCCGCCCTCGATCTCCTCGATCATCGAGCTGGCCTTCCCATCGCGCTTGCCCTGCGGCATGTCGCCCCAGTGCGAGAAGTTCAGCTCGCGACGGCCTTCGTCCACGTCGTGCACGACGAACCACGAGACCGGCGCCACGTAGGCGTACCAAGGCCAGCGCGACTCGTTCGAGTGACAGTCGAAGCACGAACGGCGCAGGATCGCCATCACCTCCGGTGGGGCCTCGATGGTCTGCGTCACCGCTGGATTCGTCCGACCGGCGGGCACGAATTGGATCGCGAGGAACAGGGCGATCAGCGCGGCGAGGACGCGGACGATCCAGCGCTTCATGGGGCGGGATCTTAGCAACCGCGAGGACGGGGCACGGTAGGCTCGGGGGCGCAAATGAGGCGACGATCCCGCGTGTCCGTCGCCCTGCTCGGAGTCCTGGTCCTCCTGGCGATCGGCGAGTGCATCGTGCGCGCGGTTCGTTCCCCGAACTTCCTTCATCCGGTCGCGCGCAACCGGAGCGACCCGTGGCGCACCGACGTCCACCAACGCTCGTCGACTCCTGGACTCGACTACGAGCTGCGACCTGGCGCGATCTCGACGCAACGCGGCGTCGAGATCGCCGTGAACTCCGCCGGACTGCGCGGACCGGATATCCGCGATCCGCGAGCGCCGGGTTCGTTCCGATTGCTCGTCCTCGGCGACTCGGTGTCGTTCGGCCTGGGCGTGCAGGAGCGAGACACGTGGCCGCGCGTCCTCGAGAGCCGGCTGCGCGTGGCGCGGCCCGAGCTCGACGTCGAGGTCCTGAACCACTCGGTCAGCGGTTATGGAACGCTCGACGAAGCGCTGGTCCTCGAGGCGCGAATCGACGTGCTGCAGCCGGATCTGGTCGTCCTCGGGTACTGCCTGAACGATCCGGAACAGGCTCCGATCCAGGGTCTGCGTGCGTACTTCCACGAAGCTGCCGTCTGGCAGCATTCCGCTCTGGCGCGACTCGTCGCGAGCACGCTGCGCGAGCGAGCGATCGCCCGCTCCGGCGACACGATCCGCTGGCTGCACGAGCCGCGCGGCGACAGTTGGACCGTGGTGCGCGAGTCGCTGATGCGGATCGAGCGGACGGCGTCGGTTCGCGGTGTGCCCGTCCTCGTCGCCGTGTTTCCGATGTTCGGTCCGCACGACCGCTGGGCCGATTATCCCTGGAGCGACGTGAACGCGTTCGTCGCCGCGGAATCGCACTCGGTGGGCTTCGGCACGATCGACATCCTGTCGGCGTACGCGGGCTCGGGCCTGACATCGGCCGAGCTGCGCGTCGACGAATCGCCCGCGTCCGCTGAGGGACACGCCCTCGCCGCCGGGGCGATCGCAGCCCTGCTGCTGGCCGAGCCGGCGCGATGGCTGGCTCGGCGGCCCTGAAGCGAGTCCACGCCAGGCCCCGAGGGCCCGTGGCGCCCGCGGTCGATCGGTTACGCTCCCCCCGACCGTGCGCATCCTGCTCGTCAGCCACAACGTCCCGCCCCACGGGAACGCCGGGACCGAGACCTACACGTCGGATCTGTCTCGCGAGCTCGCGCGCCGCGGGCATGACGTCGCCGTCTTCGCGGCCAAGAAGGACATCCTGCGCAAGGACGGTCGCGTGCTCGTGCGCCAGGACGGGCCCGTGGAGATCCGCGAGATCGTCAACAATCTCTACCACGCGCACTTTCGCGGGACGTGGGAGAACGAGCGCGTCGAGATCGCCTTCGCTGACCTGCTCCGCGCGCACCGGCCCGACGTCGTGCACGTCCAGCACCTCATGTACCTGTCCGCGGGCTGCGTCGGGCTCGCGCGCGATTTCGGCGCGCGCGTCGTGTTCACGCTGCACGATTACTGGCTGACGTGCGCGCGCCTCGGTCAGCGCGTGCACTCGGACGGCGGTCTGTGCCACACGGTCGACTTCGCGCGCTGCGGGACGTGCCTCGTCGATCATCCCTGGACGCAGCCGTGGGCGGCGCGCGCGGTGGGGCCGGTCATCGCGGCGCTGCACGAGACCACGGGACTCGACCTGGGCGACACCGCGCGCCGCGCGCGGCTCTACTTCGCGCCGAAGGGCTCAGGTTCGCCGCACGCGCAAGCCGCGCGGACTGCGCCTCCGGTCGCACCGTCGAAGGCGCCGTCGACGACTGGGGCCGATCCGCGCAGTGCGGTTGCGCCCTACCGTGCGGGGCCGGCGGCGCTGGAGTCGGTGGAACCGGTCCGGCACGACGCAGCGGCTTCCGTCGCGAGCGACGTGGCCGATCCCGTCGCGAGCGACCTGGCGGCTTCCGTCGCGAGCGACGTGGCCGCTTCCGTCGCGAGCGACGTGGCGGCTTCCGTCGCGAGCGACGTGGCGGCTTCCGTCGCGAGCGACCTGGCCGATCCCGCGGCTCGCGAGCTCGCGGGGCAAGCCGCGGAGCGCTGGCGCGAGTTGCGCGAGCGCGTCGGCGCGCGCGTGGACCTCTTCCTCGCGCCGAGCCGCTTCCTGCGCGACCGCTTCGTGGCCGAATGGGGGATCGAGCCCGAGCGCATCGAGCTCCTGCGTTTCGGCTTCGATCGCGCGCAGTTCTCCGGCGTCCGGCGGCCCGCGGCCGACGGGCGTCTGCGTGTGGGATTCCTGGGCACGCTCGTGCCGCTGAAGGGGCCGCACGTCCTGCTCGAGGCGTGGCGTCGCATCCCCGACGCGATCCGCGCGCGCGGCCGCCTCGTCCTGTGCGGACCGGCGCGTTACGGGCCCGAGTACCAGGAGCATTTGCTCGAGCTCGCGCGCGCGAGCGGCGCCGAGATCCCGGGGCCGCTGCGCCGCGACGAGGTCGGGCCGTTCCTCCTGGCGACGGATCTCCTCGTCGTGCCGAGCCTCTGGTTCGAGAACTCGCCGCTTTCGATCCAGGAAGCGATCGCGTGCCGCACGCCGCTGCTCGTGTCGGACCTGGGCGGCATGGCCGAGCTCGTCGTGCCCGGCGAGAACGGCCTGCGATTCCCGGCCGGCGACGTCGATGCGCTGTCGGCGATCCTCGTCCGCGCGCTCGAGGGCCGTGCCGGGCTCGCGGATCTGTACACGAACAGCTCTCCGTTGCCGACGTTCGCCGAGCACGTCGACGCTGTCGTCGAACGCTACGCGCGCAAGGAGTCGCGCCCGTGAAAGTGCTTATTTTCGCCGGGGATTCCGCCCACCAGCGCGACACCGCCTCGCGGCTCGCGCTCGGGCTCGCGGGCACGGGCTTCGAGGCGACCGTGGTCGCCGCCGCGCGCGGCGAGGGCGAGACGCGCATCGAGCGCGCGGCCGGGCTCGCGCGCCTCGTGCGCACGGACGCCGCGCCGCACCACTGGCAGCGTTCGCGCTCCGCGTCCGCAGCGGCGCTCGTGCGCGCGCTGCTGCGCGAGGAAGCGCCCGACCTCGTGCACGTGCTCGGGTGGCGCGGGCTGACGCGCGATCTCGTCGCGCTCGCGGACGCGGCCGGAATCCGCGCGGTGGTCACGCTGTCCGACGCGTGGTTCGGATGTCTCGTCGGCGACCGCGTCCGCCGCGATGCGAGCGAGGATCCGTGCACGCGCACGCTCGGTCCGTCGCCGTGCCTCGCTTGCGCGGAATCGGCCGTGGGCGGAACGCCCTGGGTGCCGATCGAAGCGCGCTTCATGGCCGTCGCCGAGCGCATGCGCGACACGGCTACCGAGCTCGCGCTCGCGCGGCACGTGATCGTGGTCGACCCGCGTCTCGCCGGCGCCGCGCCCGAGAAATACGTGGAGCGCGCGCTTGCGCTGCAGCTCCCGTGCGCGAAGTTCAGCGTTCTCGCCGACGCGGGCGACGCGGCGGCGCACGTCGCCGTGTACGAGTCCGCGCTGCGGACCGAGGCGCCCGCGGCCGCCGACCGGACGCCCGCCTGGTGGGCGGAGCGCATGCAGATCGAGGCCGAGCGCGGCTGGGACGAATCGTTCGCCCGCGCGGCAGGGGAGCGCGCGTGAAGCGCACGGGTCCGCGGCTGGCGCTGCTCGCGCTCGCGCTCGCGCTCGGCGGCTGCGCCAGCGAGCGCGCGCCGGAGCCGGGCGCCAGCGACGCGCGCATCGTGCCGCTCGGTGAGCTGCCCGCGTCCTACCGCAGGGCGTGGGCGGCGTGGCAGAAAGGCGACGCCGCGTTCGAGCTCGAGCGCGCCGGCGTCGAACGCGATCCGGCGCTGACGCGCTTCGTCGTCGACAACCTCCTGCGCGAGATGGTGCGCACGTACGACCGCTCCGGTTTCGCGCGGCCGGGCGGCGAACCGGGGCGATTCGAGCGCGCGCAAGCCGACCTCGTCGCTTTCGCGTCGGTGTCGGCTCCGGTGCTCGCGGAACTTCTGCGCGCGCCCGACGGCATCGTCGCGTTCCTCGCCGCCGACCGACTCGGGGCGATCGGAGCTCAGGCGGTGGCGTACGTGACGCCGCTCCTCGCGGCCGAGAGGCTGGAGACGCGCCGGCGCGCGGCCCAGCTGCTCGGGCAGCTACCGCACGTCGGCGCGGGTGAAATCGAGGTGCAGCAACAGCTCGCCCTGCGCGTCGAGAAGGACACCGAGTGGCCGGTGCGCGCCGAGTCCGCGCGCGCGCTCGGTTCGCGCGGCCGTCGGCACGACCAGCGCGGCTACGCGGCGGGTGTGCTGCTGCGCGCGCTGCGCGATCCCGACCCGGCGGTGGGGACGAGCGCCGCCGTCGGGCTCGAAACCCTGGGTGAGCGCGGTGCGATGCCGCGGCTCGTCGAGGGCCTGGCCTGGGCGGCCGACCAGGGGCAGGTCGGGCTCGTGCGCGCGATCGAGCACGCGCTCGGAGTCCTGGCCGGCGACCGGCGACAGCGCTCGCTGGCCGAGTGGCGCGCGTACGCCCGACCGTAGCGATCGCGCGCGGTCCGGCCGCTCGAGCGCGGGCTCGCGACGTCGTTGACTTGGGTTCCAGGAAGCTGCATACCGCCTCGATGCACGGCACACCCACGCGATCCCTCCAGCCATGACCGATTGGACCTTTCGGCGGCGCCAGCCGGAGTGCCAGGCCTGCGCGAAGCGCTTCGAGGAGGGCGAGCGGCACGCCTCGGCGCTCTCGATCGTCGGTGAGGCGCTGGCGCGCGAGGACGTGTGCGCCGGCTGCTGGCTGGGCCGCGCCGGACGCGACGAGCTGTTCCACTGGTTCACGCGCCACCGCGCGGGGAAGCGCGGACTGCAGCTCGACCTGGCCACGCTGGAGGCCTTGTTCGTCCGCCTCGAGGGGCGGGTCGAGCCGCGCGTGCGCGAGATGCGCTACCTTTTGGCGCTGCTGCTCCTGCGCAAGCGCCGGATCAAGGTCGACCGCATCCTGCGCGAGGCCGAGGGCGAGGCGATGCTCGTCCATCGTCCGCGCCGCAAGGAGTCGTTCCGGGTCTTCGTGTTCGACTTCAGCGCGGAGCGCATGCAGGCCCTGCGCGCGGACCTCGTGCTGCTCCTCGAAGGAGCGGAGCCGTCGCAGCGCGAAGGCGAATCGTCGCCCGAGTCCGCGCGCGGCGAGACCGAGCGCAACGACGGGGAGAGCGCGAACGACGCGGATTCCAGCGCGAATTCCCGCTCCGACGCGCGAGGCGAGCGCGAGGACGGCGCGGCGGCGACTGTGCTGGCGACCGCCAGCTGACGCAGCGGTCGGACCGGACAAGGGTCCAGGCCGAGAAATCTTTGGGCCCTCCCAAAAATGGGAAGGCGACCCCGGGCCCGACGCTTCCGGAGCGATCTTGACCGGACGACCACAATCCCTAGGGGTTGGGGTTCACTGACAACGCGAGGGCTGGGGATCACCCGCCAAGGACCGAGCGCGGCCGCGACCGCGAAGTGCCCCTCCGCGGGGCGCGCTCCCGCGCGGATGCGGATCTGCCCGTGGACAGGCACGCGGTGGCAGTAGAGGATGCGTTTGTGGTGGTTGGTGGCAGCAAGTGGGAGCGCTCCCGTCCGCGGACGGGAGTGAGCGGGGGGTCGAGCCGTGTTTCACGGTGAGTCCGCCCACTCGCTCGATGCCAAGTTCCGTCTGGTCGTCCCCAAACGGATCTCGGACCACCTCGGTCGCGGCGACGAAGGTCAGAAGACCTGCGTCCTCACCCGCGGCCAGGACAGCTGCATCTACCTGTACTCGAAGGATGGGTTCGAACGCGCGATGTCCTCGCTGCGGCTCGCGCCCTTCACTGGCGAGGACCAACGCGCCGTGTCGCGCGTGTTCCTGGCCAGCACCTTCGAACTCGAACTCGATGGCTCGGGCCGCGTGCTCGTGCCGGAGAAACTGCGCGCCCAGCTCGGTGACGAGCGCGAGCTCGTCGTGATCGGCAACAACGATCACGCCGAGATCTGGGGCAAGCAGACGTGGGAGCAATACCAATCGCGCAACGAAGGTCTCCTGGATCGCATCGATCGGATCCTGGGAGGCCAAGGGGGAGCAACCTGACCGGCGTCGGGCTTGCGGAGGGGGTGGAGAAGTGTTCGACACGGAGACGGAGGAGAACGCTGTGCACGGAGCGCCCGGGGGGGAGTCTCCGTTGCACGTGCCTGTGCTCGCCGATTCCGTGGTCGGGCTCCTCCGCGGCCTGACGCCCGGTCTCCTTCCGGGTTGGATCGTCGACGGGACGGTCGGACTCGGCGGGCACGCGGAACGCGTGCTCGAAGCCCTGCCCGGGTGCCGCGTCCTCGGCGGGGATCGCGACCCGCGCGCGCTGGAGATCGCGGGTCGCCGACTCGCGCGCTTCGGTGATCGCGCGCGTCTCGTGCAGGCGCGCCACAGTGAGCTCGCGCGCATCGTGCGCGAGGAACTGCGCGTGCGACCGGCGGCGTTCCTGTTCGACCTCGGCGTGTCCTCGATGCAGCTCGACGAGGCCGAACGCGGCTTCAGCTTTCAGTCCGACGGACCGCTCGACATGCGCATGGATCCGGGCCTCGACAGGACGGCGGCCGACATCGTGAACCACTGGGACGAGCGCGACCTAGCCGACCTCTTCTACTACGAGGGCGGCGAGACTCGCTCGCGCCCCGCAGCGCGCGCCATCGTGGAATCGCGCCGTCGCGCGCCGTTCCTGCGCACCGGCGCGCTGGCCGACTGCATCGCGCGCGCGTTCGGCGGACACGGCGGCAAGATCCATCCGGCGACCCTCGTCTTCCAGGCGCTGCGGCGCGCGGTGAACCAGGAGGGCGAGGAACTCGCCGCCGCGCTCGCGACCGCCGAGCGCGAGCTCGCCGACGGCGGCCGCCTGCTCGTCATCACGTTCCATTCGGGCGAGGACGCGGTCGTGAAGCGCCACTTGGCCGCGCTCGCGCGTGCCGGGCGCTTCGAAGTGCTCACGAAGAAGCCCATCGAGGCCGACCAGACCGAGCGCCGCGCGAACCCGCGCTCGCGCTCGGCGAAGATGCGCGCCGCGGTGCGCACGCGCGCCGGCGACCAGGGCGACTCGGGCGTCGAAACGCCGCTCGCGCGGGAGGGACGCCCGTGACGCGCGCCGTCCTCGCCACAGGCTTGCTCGGCGCGACGCTCGCGCTGGGCATCCTCACGGCCATCGTGCAGTCGCACAATCGCGGCGAGGGCGCGCGTCTCGACGCGCTGCGCGAGGATTGCCTGCTGCTCGAGGCCGTCCACGGCGCGCAGCGCGCGGCGATCCTCGAAGCCGACCGCGGCCCGTTGCCCAAGGTCGATCCCGACCTGGAAGCGCAGCGGAAGGCGCAGCGCGCGCGAGGTGCCCAGTGAACGAGCACCAACTCCCGCCCGTGCCCATCCCGGCCGCCCCGCCGCGCCCCGGCCTGCGCCCCGGGCTCGTCTTCCTCTTCATCGGCGGCATCCTGGCGCTCGTCGCGGCGCGCACCGGGATGATCGCGCTGGCGTCGGAAGGCGATCAGCCGGCCAACTTGCGCCGCTTGCCGGTCTTGCCCGCGGCGTTCGAGCTGTGCGACGCCGACGGCGTGCCGATGGCCGGATCCGCCGAGTACATCGAGCTCGTCACCTCGCCGAACGCGATGTGGCAGGCGCACACGCCTGGGACGATGGCGCGCGCGATCGCGAACGCCCTGGGCGCGCCCGGCGAAGCGCACGAGCTGCTCGCGCGCATGCTGCCCGAGAGCGCGCGCGACGGCTGGCTCACGTGCGACCGCGAGCCGCTCGTGCTCGACGCGCGCGAGGCCGGACGCGTCCAAGCCTGGATCGCCGGCGCCGTGTTCGACCCCGAGAAGCCGCCGCAGTCGATGCAGGGTTTCGCGCTCGTCGCCGGTGCCGTCCCGGGCGAGTTCCGCGTCGCCTGGCATCCCGAGACGGCCCTGTCCGAGAACGAGCGCGCGCGCCACGGTTTCGACAAGCCGCGCGACTGGTCGCGCCGCCTCGGTGACGGGCTCCTGGCCGCGATCGAAGGCGAGCCGGAGCTCGGGTCCGAGAAGACGGAGGAGTCCGTCGGACGGCAGCGCGAACTCGTCTGGCGCGCGCTCATCCCGACGCAGTTCCGCGTGGTCAAGAAGGACGTGCCGCCTTCGCGCGCGCCGGCGCTCGCCGCCGTGCTGAAGGACGAGCGCGTACAACCGTTGCAGATGGAACTGCGCCGCAACGCGCGCCGCGTCTATCCCGTTCAGGGGCGCGAACGCGGCGCCTCGACACCGCTCGCGGTGCTGGGTCGCTGGACCACGTTCGAGCCGGAGGCCGCGCGCCTCGTCGCGATCCGTCGCCTGGGGTTGGGCGACGACGACGCGGTCTGGACGGACGCCGATCGCGCGTCGGTGGCCGAGCTGTCCGACGCGCTCGTGTACCAGCCGAGTCCGACGAGCGGACTCGAGCTGCAGTCGTGGAACCTGCTGGAGCAGCCGAAATTCGCCTGGATCGGCCGCCGCGGCGAAGAGTACACGTTCCTCTCGAACCAGGCGCCGCGACGTCCGCTGCACCGCTACTTCCAGGAGCTCGTGCCCGGTGACCCGACCCCGCGCGTGATCACGACGATCGAGATCGACTTGCAGCGCCGCGTGCGCCAGCTGCTCGAGGAGACCGTCGCGCGTCACAAGCCGGCGCTCGCTCAAGCGATCGTCGTCGACGTCGCGACCGGCGACGTGCTGGCGGTGGACGCGATCGACGTGTACGGCATCGGCGGATTCGTCCCGACGATGCACACGTTCACGCCCGGATCGACGTTCAAGGTCGCGGTGATGGCCAGCGCGCTGGAGGAGGGCGTCATCACGCCCGACACGCGCTTCGATTCGCAGAACGGCAAGTTCCGCATCGAGGGCCGTGCGATCGGCGAGGCCGAAGGCGGCGACGACAAGGGCATCGTGAGCGCGTCCGAGGGGCTCGCGTACTCGATCAACGCGGTGCTCGTGCAGATCGGCACGCGCATGAGCGATGCCGCCTTCCACGGTCGCCTCGCGGGACTCGGATACGGCCGCTCACCCCGCGCGGGTCTGGGCGGTGAACGCCACGGGCTCTTCACCCCGCCGCCGTGGAAGAAGAAGTTCACGCAGGCCTCCGTGTCGTTCGGCCACGAGATCTCGGTCACTTTGTGGCAGCACGCGCAAGCGCTCGCGACGATCCTGCGCGGCGGCCACTTCCGTCCGCTGCGCACGATCCAGGCCGTCGAGTGGAACGGCGTGCGTTGCGACGTGCCGCTGGTGGAGGACCACCCGCTGCAGGCGCAGGACGCTCTGGGCAACAGCGCCTGCGCGCAAGTTCGCGAGATGATGCGACTCGGCGCGACGATCGGCACCGGCCGCGACGTGTGCAAGCCGCTGCACGAGCTCGTCGACGTCGGCACGAAGACCGGCACCGCGCAGAAGGTCGGCAGCGAGCTGTGTCTGCACCTCGAGCTGCAGCACAACATCGCGCACGGATGCAAGGGCGCGAAGGCCTGTCGCCAGGAGCTCGCGCGCAACGGCAAGCCGCCGCACGCGAACTGCTACACGAGCTCGATCTGCGCCGTGGGCACGCTGCGCAACGGAGGCCGCGAGGTCATGGTCCTCGTCGTCGTCGACGAGCCGCGCAGCAACCGCCACTTCGGCTCGCAAGTCGCCGGCCCGGCCGCGATCGGGATGCTGAAGGAGGCCTTGGGGCTCACGCACCTGGGCGAGGTCCCGGTCGAGATCGGCCCGGACGGTTTCCATGTGATCGAGGCCGCGGTCGAACTGCACGCGGATCCGTACTCTGGCGACCAACCCTGGGCGGAGGCGCACGATGCTCCTCACTGAACTGGTCGCGAACTCGGGCGGCGTCGTCGCGGGCGGCGCGCGCGGCGACGTTCTCATCCATGGCGTCCACCTGGACAGCCGTCGCGTCGGCGCGGGCGACCTCTTCTGCGCGCTCTCGGGCCAGCGCGAGGACGGTGCGCGCTTCGCGGCCGAGGCCGCGCGGCGCGGGGCCGTCGCGGTGCTCGCCGACCACGCGCTCGACGTGCCCGCCGGCGTCGCGCTGTGGATCCACCCCGAAGCGCGCCGCATCGCCGGCGTCGCGGCGTCCCTCGTGATGGGCAGCCCCGCGCGGGGCATGTTCGTCGCGGGCATCACCGGGACGAACGGCAAGACGACGACGGCCCACCTCGTCGCGCACTTGTTGACGACCGCCGGCCGGCGCACCGCGGTGTTCGGCACGGCCGGCAATCGACTGGGGAACGGCGAGTTCGTGGCCGCCACGCACACCACCCCCGATGCCACGGAACTGCAGCGCCTCGTCGCGCGTCACCGCGAGCTCGGCGGCGACTCGATCGCCATGGAGGTCAGCTCGCACGCGCTCGATCAGGAGCGCACGGCCGGCCTCGACTTCGACGTCGCGATCTTCACGAACCTGACGCGCGATCACTTGGACTACCACGGCGACCTCGAGGCCTACGCACGCGCCAAGCAGCGACTGTTCGAGTCGTTGCGCGCGGGCTCCTCGGCGGTCGTGAATGCCGACGAACCGGCCTCGGAGCGCATGTCCGCCGCAGCACGCGCGCGGAACGCCCAGGTCGTGACTTACAGCGCACGCACTAGCGGCGATCTCTGCGCCTCCCAACTTCGCTCCAGTCTGCGTGGAACGCACCTGATCCTGCACGGGATGGGGATCTCGCGGACCAGGCTGTGGCTCCCGTTGGCTGGGCGATTCAACGTGGAGAACGCATTGGCCGCCGCCGCGTGTGCGCTCGTGTCGGGGGCGAGTCCCTCCAGCATCCTGGAGGGACTCGCCAACGCGCCCAGCGCGCCCGGCCGATTGGAAGTCGTGCCGACGAATGGGCGCGGTTTCACCGTGCTCGTCGACTACGCGCACAGCGAGGACGCGCTCTTGAACGTGTGCCGCACCTTGCGCCATTCGCTCGAGGCTCCCCAAGCGGATGAGCCCGCGCTGCATCCGGCCGAAGTGCGGAACGGTCGCCTCATCGTCGTCTTCGGCGCGGGCGGCGACCGCGATCAGGGCAAGCGCGCTCCGATGGGGCGCGTCGTGAACGACCTGGCCGACATCGCGATCGTGACCAGCGACAACCCGCGCAGCGAGGATCCTGCGCGGATCCTCTCCGACATCGTGGCCGGCATGGAGCCCGCGCGCGCGCGGCGCATCGTCGAGTCCGACCGGCGGCGCGCGATCGAGATCGCGTGCGGCGAAGCTCGATCGGGCGACGTGGTGCTCATCGCCGGCAAGGGCCACGAAACCACGCAGACCATCGGTACTCGAGTCCATTCCTTCGACGACCGCGCCGTGGCGCGGGAGGTGCTCGCTTGAACGCATTCCGCGTCTCGGACGTGCTCGCGGCCACTCGCGCGATCCTCGCGGCGGGGGATGCGCGGCGACTCTGCTCGGGTGTCAACACGGACACGCGCAGCTTGAAGCCCGGAGAGCTCTTCTTCGCGTTGCGCGGCCCGACCCACGACGGCAACAGTTTCGCGCGCGAAGCCAGCGACAAGGGCGCGGCGGGCATCGTCCTGTGCGCCGCGGCCGGCCACGTGCCGCCCGAGGTCGCGCTCGTCGGCCGCGACGTGCCCGTGCTGCTGCACCCGGATCCGCGCGCGATGCTCGCGGACCTGGCGCGCTGGCACCGCGCGCGTCTGCCGGCGCGCGTGATCGGCGTCACCGGCTCCTGCGGCAAGACGACGACGAAGAACATCCTGGTCGAGCTGCTCGGCTCGCGCATGACCACGATCGGTTCGCCGAACTCGTTCAACAACGACATCGGCGTGCCGCTCACCTTGTTCCTGGCCGACGACGCGACGGAAGCGCTCGTCGTGGAGATCGGGACGAACGGCCCGGGCGAGATCGCGCACCTGTCCTCGATCGCGCTTCCCGACGCGGGCATCGTCACGACCGTGGGCGCGGCCCACCTCGAAGGACTGGGCTCCATCGAAGGCGTCGCGGTCGAGAAGTCGGCCTTGGTCGAGTCGATCCCCGCGGACGGTTTCGTCGTGCTGAACGCCGACAATCCGTGGACGCGTTCGATGCGGCGCCGCGCGCGCTGCCGCGTGCTCACGTTCAGCCTCGAAGGCGAAGGCGACCTCGACGCGCGCGAAGTGTGGTTCCACCCGGGCGGGACCACGTTCCGCCTCGACGGACGCGAGATCACTTCGCCGCTGCTCGGTCTGCACAACGTGCAGAACCTGCTGGCGGCTCTGGCCGCCTGCCGCGGACTCGGACTCGAGATCGACGAGGTGTTGCCGGCCGTTTCGCGCTTGCGCGCGGGGCGCGGACGCCTCGATCGCATCCAATGCGGGCGCTACACACTCATCGACGACAGCTACAACGCGAACCCGGAGTCGGCGCGCGCCAGCGTGCGCACCCTGGCCGGGCTGCACGGACACAGCCGGCGCGTGCTGGTGTTGGGCGACATGCTCGAGTTGGGTCCGCTCGCGCCCGAACTGCACCACGAGATCGGCGTCGAAGCGGCGAAGTGCGGCATCGATCTGCTCGTGCTCGTCGGCGAGCTGACGCGCGCGACGGCGGCCGGCGCGTTGAGCGAAGGCCTCGCCCCGCACCGCGTCCTCCACGTCGCCGACACGGACGAGGCCATCGTCTCCGTGCCGCGCCTCCTCGAGACCGGCGACGTCGTGCTCGTCAAGGGCAGCCGTCGCACCGGACTCGATCGACTGGTCAAGGCGCTCGTCGAGCGCGAGTCCGCTGCCCAAGGGAACGCGGCCTGATGTTCCCCGGCATCTTCGACGACGTCCACGGCGTCCAGCTCTTCGGATACATCTCGTTCCGAATGGCTATGGCGGCGTTGACGGCCTTCGCGTTCGCCATCGTCTTGGGCCGCCCGGTCATCGCCTGGCTCTCGGCGCGCAAGGTGCGCGAGGGCGTCAAGGGTGACTCGGCCGAGCTCGACGCCGTGACGCAGAAGAGCGGCAAGCGCGACACGCCCACGATGGGCGGCAGCTTCCTCGTCGCATCGCTACTGGCCTCCGTGGTCCTCTGGTGTCGGCTCGACAACATCCACGTCGTGCTGGCGATCCTCTTGACGCTCGGGCTCGCCGCGACTGGATTCGTCGACGATTTTCGCAAGTTGACCGTGCTGAAGTCCAAGGGCCTGTCGCCGCGCGCGAAGATGGTCGGCTTGACGCTCGCGACGGTGTTCGCGGTCGGCGGCTTCGCCTACTACGCCTGGAGCACGGGCCGCTGGACCTTGCTCGATCTCTTCCCGCCGATCCTCAAGGACGCGCGCATCCCGCTGGCGGCCATGGGGCTCGTGGGCGTCGCGATCTTCGTCGTCTTCCAGTGGTTCGTCGTCGTCGGCACGAGCAACGCGTGCAACATCACCGACGGGCTCGACGGTTTGGCGGCGGGCTGCATGATCATCGCCGGGCTCACTCTGGCGGTGATGTGCTACGTCACCGGGCGTCCCGACTGGTCGTTGTACCTGGGACTGCCGCACGTATCCGCGGCGTCGGAGATGGCTGTCGTCGGCGGAGCGCTGTGCGGATCGTGCATGGGATTCCTCTGGTACAACGCGCATCCGGCGCGTGTTTTCATGGGCGATTCGGGCTCGCTGCCGCTGGGCGGACTACTGGCCTGGATGGCGCTCGTCGCGAAGCAGGAGCTCGTCCTGCCGCTGCTCGGCTTCGTGTTCTTCGCCGAGCTCATGTCGAGCTTCCTGCAGACGCAGTGGTACAAGCGCTCGGGCGGCAAGCGCATCTTCACGATGGCGCCGATCCACCACGGACTGCAGGTCAAGGGCGGGATCTTCCGCCCCGGACCGCGGCCGTGGCCCGAAACTCAGATCGTCACGCGCGCCTGGATCGTGGCCGCGCTGTGCGCCATGGCGAGCCTGTCCCTCCTGAAGGTGCGCTGAGATGGCACGCTTCAAGACGGCCGCGGCTCTGCCGCCCGGAACGGTCCTCCCACGCGAGAACCAGCTCACGTTCCTCGACCGGCTCGAGGACATGCGCGTCCGTGCGACCGAGATCGATCCGACCGAGCCCGCGGTGCGCCTCTTCTGGATCGTGCTCACGCTGTCGGGGTTCGGCCTGCTCATGCAGGCCAATCACGCCGCGACCACGCAGGCGCCCGAGGTCTTCTGGAGCGGGCTCTTCGGCCAAGCCTTCTTCCGCGGCGCGGCCCTCGCGGCGCTCCTCGTCGGGTTCCGGCTCGGACCCGACCGCGTGCGCCGGATCATCCCGGCGCTCGTCGTCGCGTCGATCCTCGCGCTCGCACTCGTCTACGTGCCCGGCGTGCCCTCGGCCGTCAACGGATCGCGGCGCTGGTTGCCCCTTCCAGGCGGCATGACGTTCCAACCGTCCGAGCTGGCGCGGATCGTGATGATCCTGTGGGTCGCCGAACGCTGCATCCGACTCGGCCCGGATGTGACCGACTGGAAGCGCGGCGTGTGGCCCATGCTGCGCTTGGGATTGCTCGTGTTCACGCTCATCGTGTGCGAGACCGACCTGGGCGGAGCGCTCCTCTTCCTGACGTGCTTCCTGATCACGATGTGGGTCGGAGGCGCGCGCGCCACGCACGTGACGGGCCCGTTCGTCTTCGCGGTCGGCGCGGCGGCGATCGCGCTCCTGACGGGCGTCTCGTACGTACGTCATCGCCTCGAAATGTGGCTCGGACACCAGCAGAACGACCAGGTCGTGCGCTCGACCGAAGCCATCGCCAGCGGCGACTGGGCCGGCGTCGGACTCGGCCAGGGACTCTTCCGCAACGCCGGCGTCCCCTACCTCGAGTCCGACTACGTCTTCGCGCTCGTCGGCGAAGAACTCGGCTTGTTCGGCCAACTCGCGATCGTCGGCCTGTACCTCGCATTCTTGTGGTACGCGCTGCGCCTCGTGCTCTCGATCAAAGATCGCTACGCGGCGCTGTGCTGCTTCGGCCTGCTGCTCTCCGTCGCTTTGCAAGCGATGGTGCATCTGCAAGTCGTGAGCGGGCTCGCCCCGCCCAAGGGCATGACACTGCCTTTCGTCTCCCACGGCGGCACCTCTCTCGTCGTGTCGTCGCTCGCGGTCGGTCTCGCGCTCGGTGCCGCTCGGCCGAGGCCGTCTTCCACGCCATCCATCCAACCCGTTCCCGCGGCGGGCATCTGACCCGCCTCAACCTCGCGCGCCGACGATCGCTCGTCGCGCACACACGACACACGCCGGTCCTCCGGACCGTCGCCCTCACCTCCAACGTCGGTAGTCCACGCCGCCGTCAGTCCCCGCAACTCGCTCCAACCGGCCATGCAACAGATCGAACGCTACGGAGTCATCGTCCTCGTCTTCCTGCTCGTCACCATCGTCGCCATCTCCTTCTGGGGGGACAGCAAGTCTCCCGGCTTCTGGTCGCGCCTCACCGGCAAGAACCAGTCGAAGCCCGAGATGGTCGCGAAGATCGACCCGCCGGCGCTCCCGCCGCAGATCGCGAATCCGGAACTGCGGCTGTCGCCGGCGGCTCCGATCGACCTGCCGCAGCCGGTCGTTTCGCTCGGCGGCCAGGAGCAGCTCACGCCGATCGATCAACCCGCCACCGGGTTCACGATGCCGCAAGCGCCGGAGGGCGCGATCATGATGGGCAAACAGCAGGTGCCCGCCGTTTCGCTCCCCGATACCTTCCCGCCGACGCAGAAGCTGCCGGTGGTCGTGGAAGCGCCGCCGACGCCCGCGGCGAACGAGTACGTCGTGCAGCGCGGTGATTCCTTCGCGCGCATCGCCCGCACGCGCCTCGGTGCCGAGTCGCGTTGGCAGGAGATCGCGGCCCTGAACCCGAAGGTCGATCCGAAGTCGCTGAACGTCGGACAGAAGCTCCTCTTGCCCGCGGGCGCCGCGAAGACCACCGCGCCCCGCGCGATCGAGCCGAAGCCGGTCGCCAAGTCGTTGGTGAAGCCCGTCGTGAGCTCGAAGACCGAGAAGTCGGCCACTTCCAGCCGCGCGTGCATCGTGCAGAAGGGCGACACGCTGCGCTCGATCGCGCGCCGCGAACTCGGTGACGAACGCCGTTGGAAGGAGATCGCCAGCGCGAACCCGGGCCTCGATCCGGCGCGTCTCGCGATCGGAATGCGCCTGAAGTTGCCGCAGAAGGGCAGCGAGCTCGTGGCCGTCGCCTCGCCCGCTCCGACCACCTCGAAGAAGCCGCGCGTTCAATGAATCCGGGCATCCGCCTGTGCTTTCTCGGCGGCTGCGTGCTCGTGGCGGCGCTCGTGAGTCCTCACTCCGCGCGCGTCGCCTCCGAGGACCTGCTGGGACCTTATGCGTGTCCGTCCGCCGAAGGGTCCGGCCTGGACCTCGCGAACGCCGTGTCCGTCGAAGTTCCGCTCGTCCACGAGGATTCCAGTGGTGACGTCCACCGCGACGCCGATTCCGAGATCGCGCACGACGCTCCCTGACGAGCCCGCGCGAGTGCCGACGTCCGGCATGCGCGTCGCCTTCGTCGGCGGCGGCACGGGCGGACACGTCGTGCCCGGACTGCACCTCCTGGCCGCCGCGCGGACGAGCGCGGATCGGCCGGAGGACCTCGTCTGGTTCACGAGCGGTCGTCCGGTCGAGGAGCGCGTTTTCGCCGGCGCCGGCGCGCTTTTCGAGGGCTTTCCCTCCGAGCGCGTCGTCCTGCCGCTCGAGCGGAAGGGAGGCGGAGCGCCGTCGCGCGCCGCGCTCGTGCTGCGCTCGCCGGCGGCGGTGATCGTCGCACGTCGCGCCCTCGTCGCGCACCGGAGTGAGGTCGTGCTCGGCCTGGGCGGATTCACGTCGCTGCCGGTCGTCGTCGCGGCGCGCGGCTTGGGGATCCCCGTGGTGCTTCTCGAGGTGAACGCGGTGCCGGGCGCGGCGACGCGCTGGCTGGGGAAGCTCGCCGCGCGCACGCTGCACGGCTTCGGATCGAGCGCGTCGCGATCGGCGCACAACGTGCACAGCGGACCGCCGCTCCCGCCCGAGATGACGCACGGCGCGCCGGACGCACAGCGCGTGCGAGCGGCGCGCGCGAGCCTCGGTTTCGACCCCGAACGTCCCGTATTCCTCGTGCTCGGCGGCAGCCAGGGCGCGAGCGCGTTGAACGAGTTCGTGCGCGCCAACCTGACGCGTCTGCACGCCGGCGGTGTGCAGGTGCTGCACCAGACCGGCCCGGGAAAGCTCGATCAGGCGGCGGTGGCCGGCTCGGCCTACCGCGCGGTCGAGTACCTCGACCCCGTGCGCACGGCGCTCGAAGCCGCGACGATCGTGCTGTGTCGCGCGGGAGCTTCGACGCTCTTCGAGATCGCTGCTCTGCGCATCCCCGCGTTCGTCGCGCCGTACGCGCGCGCGGCCGACGACCACCAGACGCGCAACGCGCTCGAGCTCGGGAGCGGCGTGCGCATCGTGCGCGACAACGAGCTCGGCGCCTGGACGGCGGACGCGATCACGCGCCTCGCCTCCGATGCCGGCGCGCGCGATCGAGCGGCGATGTCGGCCGTCCTCGCGACGGCGCTGCCGCTCGACGGATCTCAGCGCATTTGGAATGAGTTGCGCGCGGTTGCACGCACGCGCACGTGAGTTGTCCACGCAGCGTGGACATCTCGTGGAGAACCCGACAAGCTCGCAGAACGACGAGGACATGAAGTGATCGACGAAGGCACGATCGGGATCGCGAACGAGCACGGCGTACTCGCGCACCAGCACACCGAAGCTGCGCGCAATCCGACTGCCGACGCTTCGGCCGCGACGCCGCGAGCAGCCGGCGCGTCCGCGTCGGTGCACGCCGCGCGATGCGCGACGATTCCGCAGCACGTGCACTTGCTCGGCGCCGGCGGTGCGGGCGTGTCGGGCGCGGCGCTCTTGCTCGTCGAGCGCGGTCACGCGGTGAGCGGACAGGACCGCGCGGAATCGAGCTTCGTCGACGCGCTGCGCGCGCGCAGCGTCGCGATCGCCGTCGGTGACAGCGAAGCGCGCCAGTTGCCGCGCGAAGCGCAGATGGTCGTGCGCTCCGCCGCGATCGCGCTCGACGATCCCCAGATCGTCGAGGCCGAGAGGCGCGGCATCCCGATCCTCAAGTACGCCGAGCTTCTCGGTCGGCTCGGTCCAGCGCGGCGCACGCTCGCCGTCGCGGGCACGCACGGGAAGACGACGAGCTCGTGGCTGCTCTACCACGCGTTGAACGGCATCGCGCAAGCAGCCGGCACGGACGCGCCCGGCGCGCTCGTCGGCGGGACGTGTCGCGCAGTCGGCACGAACGCGGTCGCTCAGGGGCCCGACGGCTGGTTCGCCTGCGAGGCCTGCGAGTACGACCGCTCGTTCCTGCAGATCTCGCCCGAAGGCGCGATCGTCACGAACGTCGAGCCGGATCACCTCGACTACTACGGGACGTTCGAGGCGATCGAGGAGGCGTTCGCGCGCTTCGTCGACCGCGCGCACCCCGAAGGTCTGCTCGTCGTGGGACGTGCTGTGTCCACGCGCGTCGAGGACGCGGCGCGCTGCAACGTGTGGCGTCTAGGACGCGAGCTTCACGTCGACTTGCGCGGCGAACAACGCGGTCGCTTCCGCTTCCGCCTGCGCGGACCCGGGTGGGCGACGCCCGACGTGCAGCTCGCGATCCCGGGCTCGTTCAACGTCGACAACGCGGCGCTCGCGATCGCGTTGGCGGTCGCGCTCTCGAGCCGCACGACGTCGCTCTCTTCGGCACAGTGTGCCGACGCCGCCGCGCGTGGCGTGCAGCGCTATCCGGGTGCCGCGCGCCGCTTCGAACCGTGGGGGACGTTCGGCGGCATCGACCTCGTACACGACTATGCGCACCATCCGACCGAGGTGCGCGTCACGCTCGAGGCCGCGCGCCGTGCGTTCCCGGGGAAGCCCTTGCACGTGCTCTTCCAACCGCACCAGCACAGCCGGACGGCGCGATTCCTCGAAGATTTCGTCGATGCGCTGCGCGCCGCGGATCGCGTGCTCGTCGCCGACGTCTACGGTGCCCGCAAGCACATCGACCGCGAGGCAGCCGGTGCGCCCGATCTCGTCGCGCGCCTGCGCCGTGCGGGCGTCGACGCACTGGAGGCCGGCGATCCGTCGTCGGCGGTGAAGAAACTCGCGCAGGGCTTGCCCAGCCACTGCGCGGCGCTGATCCTGGGCGCCGGTGACATCGACCTTGCTCACGACGAACTCCTCGAAGCCGTGGCCCTGCGCGGCGCTCAGCCTCGCGCCGCTCGCGCTTAGGACCACGATGCGCGTCGGCGGACGCGCGGAGTGGCTGCTAGAGCCTTCGACGCCGGAGGAATTGCGGAAGGCCGTCGTCGCCGCGCGCGAGCGCGGTCACGAGCCGCGCATCCTGGGCGGCGGCGCAAACCTCATCGTCGACGACGGCGTGCTGCCCGGAGTCGTGATCACGACGGACCGCATGAAGCGGGTCTTCCGTCCGCTCGTCATGAGCGCGGGACTCGTCGAGGAACCCGACGGGCGCATCGCTCCGGCGTCGCGCGAGGACGGCCTGCGTTTCGTCTCGTGGGCCGGCACCACGCACCAGAAGTTGCTCACCTCGGCCAGCGAACTCGGCTGGAGCGGACTCGAAGGTCTCGCCGGCGTCCCCGGCCAAGTCGGCGGCGGCGTCGCGATGAACGCCGGCGGCAAGTGGGGCGGGATGTGGGATCAGGTCGAGCGCGTGCTCGTCGTCGACGAGCGCGGCGAACTCGTCGAGCTGATGCGCGAGCAGTGCACACCGAGCTACAGGAACGGCGGCCTCGGCCGAAAGATCGTCGCGTCGGTGCTCCTGAAGTTCCGGCTCGACTCGGTGAAGGCCGTGAAGGAGCGCGCGCGCGAATTCCTGCTGGCGAAGAACAAGGTCCAGCCCGTTTCGCTGTGGTCGGCCGGTTGCATCTACAAGAACCCCGATCCGAACGTGTCCGCTGGACGCACCGCCGGTCAGCTCGTCGACGAGGCCGGCTTGAAGGGGACGTGCATCGGCGACGCCGAGATCACGAACCTGCACGGGAACTTCTTCGTGAACCGCGGGAACGCGACGGCGCGCGATCTGCTGGCGCTGATCGAGCGTGCGCGGTCGGTCGTCGCGGAACGCACGGGCGTCGTGCTCGAGAACGAAGTCAAGGTCTGGTCGGGACCGGCCTGATCCGTCGGCGGGGAAATCCCGGATCGGACTCCAGCCTGCGCCGCGTCGCGGTCGACCCCCTTTGGATCGGTCTCGCCCTCCGTTCCGATCGAGGTCCCATCGTGCCGCGAATCTCCCTGTTCATCCCGTCGTTCGTCGTCGTGCTCGCCGTCGCCGCTCCGGCACAGATCCTGGTACTCAAGGAGCCGCCGCAGCCGCATTCGAGCTCGGCCTCCGCGTTGCGTCCGCCTTCGGACGAAGCGGCGCGCGCGCTGGCCCTGTCGTTCGAGGACGCCGTGAAGCGCGGCGCGCGCGACGAGTGCTTCGCGCTCTTCGACCACGGCGCGCTCCTCGAGCACGCGTCGAAGGGGATCCCGGCGACCGAGAAGGTGAAGAAGCACTTCCGCGCGGGTTCGCGCGCGGCCTGGGAATCCGAGGCGGGGCTCGTGCGATCCGCGCTCTCGACCGTGGCTGGAGGTGGGACGTTGCGCTGGCTGCACGTCGTCGAGAAGGACGGCGAGTGCACGGCCGTTTTCCGCCTCACGCGCGCCGATTCCAGTGCGCCTGAATACGTCGAGCTCGTCCTCGCTCCGCGCGGGGACAAGGCCGCGATCGCCGTCGACGCACGCTCGAGCACGGACGCCGTTTCGCATGCGCGCGTGCTGCGTCGCTGGTTGCTCGCGCTCGTCGCGGACGCCGGACGATCGCTGCCCGAGCGCATCGCCGGGGAGGACCGCGCCTTCGCGCTGGCGGGCAAAACGTTCGAGAAAATCGACCAGGCCTTCGAGGCCGGGCGCAACGCCGACGCGCTCGCGACTTGGGCCACGCTGCCCGAGGCCCTGCGGCTCGATCCGTCGGTGGTGCTCTCGCGCTTGCGGGCCGCGTTCGCAGCGGGCGCGGCTGCATTCGACGCGGTGCTCTTCGAAGTGCGCGCAGCGGGTCACGCGGATCCGTCCACGGAACTGTTGGCGATCGACGTCGCGATCGCCACGAACCGTCCGGCGCTGGCGCTAGACGCGCTCGACGCCTTGTCGCACGCGAGGACGCTGGACCCGTACCTCGATGCGCTGCGCGGCTCGATCTTGCGCGACCTCGGTCGCGTCGAGGAAGCTCGCGCGGCCAGCCGCCGCGCGCTCGAGAGCGATCCGCGGATCGAGGAGGCGTACTGGACGCTGCTCGGCCTCGCGATCCAGGGCGAGCGCCACGACGAGGCGCTGTCTCTGCTGACGCGCATGGACGAGCACTTCGAGGTCGATTGGCGCGAGGTCTCCCGGTCGCCGGCCTACGCCGCGTTCCTGGAGTCGAAACCGGGCTCGCGCTGGCGCGCCAAGTTCGCCGCGGGCCGCTGACCTCGTCCCGGTCGAGACGTCCGGCGCGCGCGGCCCGCGCCTGGGCTACGCTGCGGCCCATGGCGCAGAAGAGCACGGCGAAGAGGACCCGCACCACCGATCCGTTTGCCCCGACCGCAGCGGATCGCTTCACCTTCGGACTGTGGACGGTCGGCAATCCCGGCCGCGATCCGTTCGGCGAGGCCGTGCGCGCGCGGATGGCGCCGACGCACATCGTCGAGCGGCTGGCCGATTGCGGCGCGTACGGCGTCAACCTGCACGACGACGATCTCGTGCCGTTCGGATCGAGCGCGAAGGTGCGCGACGGAATCGTGCGCGACTTCAAGAAGGCGCTCGCCGACCACGGGCTCGTCGTCCCTATGGCGACGACGAACCTGTTCTCCCACCCGATCTTCAAGGACGGCGCGTTCAGCGCGAACGACCCCAAGGTGCGCGCGTTCGCCCTGAAGAAGACGATGGACGCGATCGACCTGGGCGTCGAGCTGGGCGCCACGACGTACGTCTTCTGGGGCGGACGCGAGGGGAGCGAGGCTGACGCCTGCCGCGATCCGCGCGAGGCGCTGAAGCGCATGCGCGACGCGATCGACTTCTTGTGCGGCTACGTGAAGGACCGGCGGTACGACCTGCGTTTCGCGCTCGAGGCGAAGCCCAACGAGCCGCGCTGCGACATGTACTTGCCCACGACGGGGCACATGCTGCACTTCATCTCGACGCTCCAGCATCACGCGATGGTCGGCGTGAACCCGGAGGTCGCGCACGAGACGATGTCGGGCCTGTCGTTCGCGCACGCCGTGGCGCAGGCGATGGAAGCCGGGAAGCTCTTCCACATCGACCTCAACGCGCAGCGCATCGGTCGCTACGACCAGGACCTGCGTTTCGGATCCGAGGACGTGCGTCAAGCGTTCCTGCTCGTGCGATTGCTCGAGGGGACCAGCGGCACGAAGCCCTACACGGGCCCGCTGCACTTCGACGCGCACGCTTACCGCACGGAGGACGAGGACGGCGTGTGGGAGTTCGCCACGGGCTGCATGCGCACTTACAAGATCCTCAGCGCGCGCGCGCACGCCTTCGACGCGGACCCCGAGGTGCGCGAGCTCGTCGCGGCGCAGACCGACAAGGCACTCGATCCGCTGCTCGCCGGATACACGCCTGAAAAGGCCGCAAAACTGCGCGCGGCGCGTATCGACATCGACGCGATCGCCCGGCGCGGGTTGCGCTACGAGCGGCTCGATCAGCTGATGATGGAGCACCTGCTCGGAGCGCGCGGCACGTGACGATCGCGATCGGGCTCGACGTCGGCACGCAGGGGACGAAAGGGCTCGCGCTGGACGTCGAGTCGCGGACGGTCGTCGCGCGCGCGAGCAGCGCGTACGGCCTGATCGAAGGCCTGGCCGCGGGCGCGGCCGAGCAGCATCCCGACACATGGTGGAGCGCCGTCGTCGATGTGGCGCGCGCGCTCGTGCGCGATCTCGGATCGCGCGCGGTGGAGATTCGGGCCCTCGGCGTGTCCGGTCAACAGCACGGATTCGTGCCGCTCGACGCCGAGAACGCCGTGATCCGGCCCGCGAAGCTCTGGTGCGACACGTCGACGAGCGCCGAGGCCGCGGAGCTCTCGCGGCGCGTCGGTCGCGCGATCCCGACGGGTTTCACCGCTTCGAAGATCCTGTGGCTCGCGCGACGCGAGCCCGCGAACTTCGCGCGACTCGCCACGGTGCTGCTGCCGCACGACTGGGTGAACTGGAAGCTGACGGGTCGCGCCTGCATGGAATTCGGCGACGCCTCCGGCACCGGCTTCTTCGACGTGCGCCGACGGGCGTTCGATTCGGCGCAGATCGAGGCGATCGACGCGCGGCTCGCCGCGTGCATCCCGCCGCTGGTCGCGCCCGACGAACCGATCGGATTCGTCCGCGATGCCGTCGCTGGCGAACTCGGCCTCCCGCGCGGTGTGCTCGTGTCGCCCGGCGGCGGCGACAACATGATGAGCGCGATCGGCGCGGGCGCGACGCGACCGGGCGTCTTCGTGATCTCGCTCGGCACGTCGGCGACGGCGTTCACGTACAGCGCCGCGCCGATCGTCGATCCGGATGGACTGATCGCGCCGTTCTGCGACTCGACGGGCGGATGGCTGCCGCTCTTGTGCACGCTGAATGCAACTCTGTTGCTCGAAGAATTGCGCGCGCACGCCGCGAAACCGAACGACCACGCGTCCTTGACAGCACGCGCGAGCCGCGTCGAACCGGGCTGCGGTGGGGTGATGTTCGTGCCGTACCTCGCGGGCGAGCGCGTGCCCGACCTGCCCAACGCGACGGGTTCGATCCACGGATTGCGCGCCGGTTCGCTCGATCCCGCCGTGCTCTACCGCGCCGCGATCGAGGGCGTGAGCCTCAACCTCGCGTGGGGGATCGACCGCATGCGCGCACTCGGCATCGCGGTCGACTCGGTGCGGCTCGTCGGCGGCGGTGCGCGCAACCCGCTGTGGCGGCAAGTGATCGCCGACGTGCTCGACGCGCCCGTGACGACGCTCCCGGAACTCGAGACGGGCGCCCTAGGTGCCGCCCTGCAAGCGGCATACGTCCACGCAGGCGGTGGAGGCCAGCGCGAGACGCTCGACGCCTGGAGTCGGCGCGCGGGTGATCGCGACGCGGCGCCGACATCACCCAGCGCCAATGTGGACCTCTATGCGCGCACCGCAGTGCGCTTCCGTGAGCTCGTGAGCCGCAATCACGCGTCGTGATCCTGGGCAACGGATCCGATGCGGCCTCGAAGTGCCCAGCCGCTCGAACATGTCGAGAAAATCTGCAAAGGGTCGCGACCGAAGTCGTCGCGTCGCGGCTCGAGTCTCTGGCCCAGATCGACCGCTTGATGCGCGCCCTGCGCGAGGCGCGGTTCGTCGACGGAGCCTCGGTGGTCCGCGAGGAATCACCGCCGCTCGGCGAGCAGCCGCGCGAGACGCGGCCCGCGCCGCCGCGTTGCGACGAGTGAGACGACCGCAGGCTCCCGGCCCGGATCCGCGCGCTCCGACATCCTCTTCCGGCTTCTACTCGCGCGAGTACGGTCGCTCCGGAGGCCAAGTCGGCCCTCGGGGAACGGGACCCAACCCGCGCATCTCGAACTGAAACTTCGCGAAGCGATCGGACGTCCGTCGTCGAGTCGCTCCTCGTTCCACGGACCGCATTTCGACTGGTGCCCCCTCACGAGGTGATGGCAGCAGTCCCAATGCGCTCGAGGCTCGGACCCGCCGAAGCGAGACCGAGCCTCGAAGAAGAATCAGCGAACGAACCCGTCGACGGGGGTTGACAGGTCCATCCATGTCACGGCGTCCACGCCACGCGCACCGCATTCGTCACGTTGAACGTCGACGGCGTGCAGAAGGCGGCCTGGTTGCGGTACCAGACTTGGTACGTGGCGACGGTCGGCGGGGCGATCCCACCGGCCACCGACAGCGGCAGGTTGCCCGGCTCGGGCCAGGCGATCTGACCATTGCAGGCGGTCTTCACTCCCAGACGGAGGATGTTTCCGCCGGCGCAGCGCAGACCATCGCCGAATGGAGCGGCCGGGATCGGTCCCGTGCCCTGGAACAGGAGACCCTGCGTCGACGGCGGCAGCCGCAGCGCATGCATCACGACGCGATCCCCGGCGACACTCGCGGTGCCGTACGCGCGCAGGCGTCCACCGATGCCGCCCGAGTGCAGGCAGCCTTCGGCGTCCGTAGTCGCGCTGTTGTTCCCGCAGGGACAGGCCACGCTCGAACCGTCGCCGTGACAGAACGTGCCGTGCGACGGCATCTCCGCGATCTGGCCGCGGATCTCGCCGCCCGGGAACGCCGACGAGTGGATGTTCACGTACGTGTTGCCGGCCATGATGCCGGGCTCCTGCGCCGCGGCGTAATTCCACGTGCCGCACTTCGTCGTGCCGGTGGGCAGCGCGTTCAGGACGCCCGCGTTGAAGCCCGGAGCCGCGAATCCGTGGATGTGCGCGGCGACTTCCGGGGCGGTCAGTCCGGCGTAGACGATGCGATACGACATGACATCCGTGACGGTGTCGACGGCGAAGACGCCGATCCCCATCGCGGGTGAGGTGTTCGGCGGCACTTCCTGCGCGCCATCGATGCGCGCGAGGAACTCGATCGTCTGTGCGTGAGCGCTCGGCGCCCATGCGCAGTAGGCAGCGGCGAGGATCAGGATCGGAAGGACGGGGAGGCGAAGACGCATGGAATGACCTCATTTCTGGGCGCTGGCGCCCGTTGGGGAACGTGCTCAAGCTACACCCGGGCGGGCAGATCCGCAGCCTGGCCTGTTTCGGTGCGCGCAGAGCGCCTGCCCCGGCGAGGGAGACGACTGCGTGGTCAAGGGTACGCCGTGCCGATATCTTTCTCCGGCCCCTTCCCGCGGGAGAACGGGCGCTCCGGAGACCAGGTCGGTTCCCGGGGACGGTTCCCGCACGAGACGACAACTCATGTCCAGCCTCCAGGCACCTGCGCAGGTCGCGCAGCCCTACCCGCTCTCCACCCTCCGTCACTCGGTCAGCCACTTGATGGCGTCCGCCGTCGCGAAGCTCCATCCGGGCGCGCAGTTCGGCTTCGGTCCTTCGATCGACACGGGTTTCTACTACGACTTCGACGTCGCGCAGCCGCTCACGGACGACGACCTGCGCAAGATCGAGAAGGAGATGACGCGCATCGCGAAGCGCGCCGCTCCGATGGCGAAGGCCGAGGTCACGCGCGACGAAGCCAAGCGCCGTCTCGCCGCGAAAGGCCAGCTCTACAAGATCGAGGCCGTCGATCTCATCCCCGAGGGCGAGACGATCACGTTCTACAACCACGGCGACTGGGAAGATCTGTGCGAAGGCCCGCACATCGACAATTTCCAGCGGCCGTTCTTCTTCAAGCTGCTCAGCGTCGCGGGTGCCTATTGGCGCGGTGACGAGAAGCGGCCGATGCTCCAGCGCATCTACGGGACGGCCTTCTGGTCGCAGGAAGAGCTCGACGCGCATCTCAAGTGGATCGAGGAAGTGAAGCTGCGCGACCACCGCAAGCTCGGCACCGAGCTCGACCTCTTCAGCGTGCACGGCGAGGCCGGCAGCGGGTTCATCTTCTGGCATCCGAACCTCGGAGCCGTGCGCCGCTCGCTCGAGGAGTTCTGGTGGGAGGAGCACACGCGACGCGGCTACAAGCCGGTCTACACGCCGCACGTGGCACGCGAGACGTTGTTCTCGATCTCGGGTCACCTCGAGAAGTACGCCGACCTCATGTACGCGCCGATGGAGATCGAAGAGCAGCCGTATCGGGTCAAGCCGATGAACTGCCCCGGTCACTGCATGATCTACAAGACGCGCGGCCGCTCGTATCGCGAGCTGCCGTTGCGCTGGGCCGAACTCGGCACGGTGTACCGCTACGAACGCTCGGGCGTCTTGCACGGCATGCTGCGCGTGCGCGGCTTCACGCAGGACGACGCGCACATCTTCTGCACGCCGGAGCAACTGCACGAGGAGATCGCGGGCGTCGTCGACCTGGTGGACCGCACGCTGAAGACGTTCGGCTTCAGCTACACCGCGTACCTCGCGACGCGGCCGGAGAAGTCGATCGGCGAGGACGACGTGTGGGCGCACGCGACGGAGGCGCTCAAGCAGGCCGCGATCCTGCGCGACCTGCCGCTCGAGCTCGACGAAGGCGGCGGCGCTTTCTACGGCCCGAAGATCGACTTCAAGATCAAGGACGCGCTCGGCCGCGAGTGGCAGAACAGCACGATCCAGTGCGACTTCAACCTGCCGCAGCGATTCGACCTCACCTACACGGACAAGGACGGGACCCTCAAGCGGCCGATCATGGTGCACCGCGCCATCCTCGGCTCGATGGAGCGCTTCGTCGGGGGCTTGATCGAGCACTTCGGCGGGCGTTTCCCGCTGTGGTGCGCGCCGGTGCAGGTCGCGCTCGTGCCGATCCGCGAGGAACACGCCGAGTACTGCAAGACGCTCGAAGCGCGCCTCCAGAACGAGTTGTTCCGCGTCGACGCGAAGCTCGCGCCGGGGCACATGAACAACAAGATCAAGGAAGCGCAGCACGACAAGGTGCCCTTCATGCTGATCGCGGGCGATCGCGAAGCGGCGGAGGGGACCGTCGCCGTGCGGCGCCGCGACACGCGCGAGCAGGTCGTGATGCCGTTCGACGAGTTCCTCGCGCTGATCACGGATCTGCGCAAGCGGCGCGCGCTCGACCTGGGCGAGACGACCGAAGCGCGCGTCGTCGGCTGATCAGTCCGGCAGCGTGAAAATGAGCGGCGCTCCGCCACCGACGGCGGGGCGCCGCGCGATCGTTCGGCTGTCCTCGCGCAGGACGAGTTCGCCCGCCCCGGGCGCGGGGACGCGGAACGTGCCGTCGGGAGCGACGTCGACGGAGAGCAGCGTTTCGACCGCGCGTGCCGACCAACCGCTCGGTGTGAAGTCGACGGTCAGTCGCATTCCCGGGCGCGGCACAGGGTCCACGCTGCCGACGACGTAGTGGAGGCTTTCGAAGTCCAGCGCGACATCTTCCGGCGCGGAGCTGGTCATGAAGACCTCTCCGCGCGCCCAGCGATCGTGAATCCGGTCGAGTGCGTACACGCTCCAGCGGCCCACGGGCACGTGGTCGAAAGACACGGGGAATGCCAAGGTCTGAAGCGTCTGCCCCTGGTCGCGCTCGCGCACCAGGGCGACTTGGATCAATCCCAAGCTGCCGAGCGCGGCGGTCGGCAGCTCGCTCGCTCGGACTGTCAGCGCCTGCCCGCGGTCGATCACGATCCGTACGGGGCCGTCGCCCGGCCTCCACTTCGCGACGCCCGGCTGCCCCGTGACGGGATCGACGGCTTGGACCTCGACGTGCTGATCCGTCGCGATCGGCAACACGAAGTGCCCGACGTCGTCGGTCCGCGCGGCGGACGTCGCGATGCGCCCGAAATCACCGGAAGGGTCGTCGGACCTGCCGCGCACCTCGAGGCGCTCGGGGACGGCGGACCCGTCCTCGTAGACGACGCTTCCCGGGAGCCGGTCCGAGTCGCCGAGCTTGCGCAGACGCAGCACGACATCCAGCGGGGAGACTTCCGCGCGGATCACGGTACGCGCCGGCGCATACCCGCTCGAGCCAGCCACCACCGTCAGGGATCCCGCCGGCACCCACAAGCGTGCGCGCCCGTCCACTGCCGTGCTGGGCTCGACCGCGAGCACATCCGTGGGCTGCGCGTTGTCCGGTCCCGCGGTCGCCGTGCAGCGCACGAGCGCCTCCGGAACCGGTTCGCCGAGCTCGTCGACGACGGCGATCTGCAGCAGCACGAGCCCGACGACGATGCGCGGACCGGGCGGGACGAGGAGCTCCGTCGTCGGCATGCGCAGGCTCACGGGCAGCCCGGTTCGCGCGACCTCGATGCGGACGAAATCAGGCGGCGGCTCGCCGAGCGCCGGGATCGCGAACCGCCCGTTCGTCCCGAGGTTCTGGTACCCGATGAACGTCTCGCCGCCACGCCAGCCGCGCGCCTGGCTCCAGATCGAAACGTAGAGCCACTCGGGGGATTCGCCCAATGGCAGTGCGATCTCGCCGCTCAGCACCGCCTTCGAGCGCGCGCGCAGGACGATGTTGCGCGCCAGGACGACGCCGTCGCGCAGACGCTCGTGCCCGTCCGCGTCCTTCACGACGACGGAGACCTTGTCGCCGAGCGCGGCCGGCACCTCGGAGGCTTCGAAATCGAACTCGCCGCGCTCGTCGGTGACGCCGTAGACCGTCGGATGTCCGGGAGTCTGCAGGGACACCTCGGCGTCGGCCATCGGAACGCTCGCGGGGCCTTCGACGACGCGGACGCGGACGAGGTCGCTGGGTTCTCGCGTCGCCGCACGCGGAGCGATCCCGAGCGTCGGTCGATCGGTCGAGCCGATGTTCGACGCTCCGACGCGCCCGCTCGAGTCGTCCACGCTCGCGAGAGTCGCGGCGGGTGCGCGCTCGTGCTCGAGGCGCGTGATCTCCGGAACCGGCGGCAGCGCTACGGCCGCATCCTCGCCGCGCCGCACGATCCAGACGATTACCATCGTCAGAACCAGCGCGAGGACAGCGGTCAGGAGCGCAGACGCGCGGGACATGACGCGAGCGTAGCGCCACGGCAGATCCGATGCTCGCCGCCCAACTCGTTCAGCATTCTCCCACGTGTCGAACCTCGAGCCGCATGCCGAGGAAGAGCATCCCGATCCGTTCCCGCAGCCTGCGACAAGCCTGCGCGAGACGCTGATCCAAGCCGCGGTGAAGGCGCTGAAGCCGTCGAGCAGCTCCGAGCGGTGCCTGGCTAACTTCACGCGTCTTGGCCCATTTTCGGGCCAAGACGCGTGAAGTTAGCCAGGCACCGCTCGGAGCTGCTCGACCGCGCTCACTTCAGGTCGAAGAGCATCAGCTCGCTCGGACCGTTCGCCTTCGCGGTGAGGCTCTTTTCGTCCTGGATCGCGAGCGCGTCGCCCTCGCCCAGCGAAGTGCCGTTCACGGTCACCGACCCGCGCGCGACGTGCAGCCAGAGCGAGCGTCTTTGCGCCGGCTCGTACGCGACCTCTTCGCCGGCTTCGAGCACCGTGTTCAGGATGCTCGCGTCGGCGCCGATCCGCACCGCGCCGTCGCGGCCGTCCTTGTCCGCGATCCGGCGCCACTTCGCGCGACGCTCGCCCAGCGGAATCTTCTTCTCCTCGTAGCCGGGCTTGGTCCCGGCCTTGTCGGGGAGGATCCACATTTGGAGGAAGTGCACGCCGTCCTCCTTCGACGGGTTCCACTCGCTGTGCATCACACCCGTGCCGGCGCTCATGCGCTGCACGTCGCCGGGGCCGATGACGCTCTGGTTGCCGATCGAGTCCTTGTGCTCGAGCGAGCCCGCGAGCACCCACGTCACGATCTCCATGTCGCGGTGGCCGTGCGTGCCGAAACCCTTGGCGCGCTGCACGCGGTCGTCGTTCAGGACGCGCAAGGCGCGGAACCCCATGTGCCGCGGGTCGTGGTATTCGCCGAACGAGAACGTGTGGCGGCTGTCGAGCCAGTCGATCGAGGTGTGGCCGCGTTCCGAGGACTTCCGGGTGGTGATCATGGCAGGATCCTGGGCGGGCTCGCGCGGCCTGCCAAGGACGCACCGCGAGGCCAGTGACTTACCCCGGGGTGAGCCCGCGACCGATGTCCGACACCGAGCCCGCAGCCTGTCCAATCCACGACGTCCAGCGCCTGATCGGCGGCAAGTGGTGCTTCGTCGTCCTCTGGCACCTGCGCGCCGGGACGCGCCGGTTCGCCGAGATCGAGCGCGCCATCGGGAACGTCTCGGCCAAGGCCCTGACGGAATCCCTGCGCCATCTCGAGCGCGCGGGGCTCCTCACGCGCACCGCCTACCCGACGATCCCGCCGCGCGTCGAGTACGCGCTGACTCCGCTCGGGCAGACGCTGGTCCCGATCCTCGAATCTCTCCAGGACTGGTCGATCCGGCACAAGGACGAGATCCGGCCGTCGGTGGCGGACGATGTTTGACCTCTTCTTCGTGGAATGGACTGCCCGGGCACGAGTAGCGTGCCGCCCCCGCACTCCTGGATTGTCCTCCCGATGACCGACCTCGCCCTGCGCCTCGAGCGCGTGACCAAGAAGTTCGACACCTTCACCGCTGTCGACGACCTGTCGCTGTCCGTCCCGTACGGCAGCGTCTACGGATTCCTCGGGCCGAACGGCGCGGGCAAGACGACGACGATCCGGATGAGCCTCTCGATCTACGAGCCGACCTCGGGCTTGATCGAGATCCTGGGGCACCGATCCGCGCTCGACGTGCGACAGCAGATCGGATACTTGCCCGAGGAAAAGGGCCTCTACAAGAAGATGAAGGCGAAGGAGCTCATCGCCTTCTTCGGTGGATTGCGCGGCATGGACCCGCGGGAAGCGCGCAGTGAGGCAGTCCGCCTGCTCGAGCGCTACGGTCTGGGCGAGTTCGTGAACACGCGCTGTGAAGCGCTGTCGAAGGGGATGGGCCAAAAGGTGCAGGTGCTGGCCTCCGTCGTGCACAAGCCCAAGTTCGTGATCCTCGACGAGCCCTTTTCCGGGCTGGATCCGGTCAATCAGCAGGTGCTCGAAGTCGTGATCCAGGATCTGCGCGCCGCGGGTACGACCATCATCTTCTCGACGCACATCATGGAGCACGCCGAGAGGTTGTGTGACCGGATCGTGCTCATCGGGCGGGGCAAGCGTCTCTTCGACGGCACGATCGCCGAGGCCAAGCGCTCGATCCCGCGCCGCGTGCGCATTCAGACGGGCTCCGATCCGAGTCCTTTGCGCGCCGTGCACGGCGTGACCGACATCGTGCGGCTGGAAGGCGAGGGCCGCTGGGACGTCGTGCTGTCGGAAGGCGCGCAACCGGACGAGGTCCTGCGCGCGTGTTTCCGCTCCGGTGTCGAGTTGTCGTCGTTCGAGCGGCGCGATCCGGATCTGCGCGACGTGTTCCTGAAGCTCGTCGGCGGCGAGGAGGCAGCGTGAAGTACGCACTGCGCATCGGGTTCCGCGAGTTCGCCGAACACGCCAAGACCAAGGGCTTCATCATCGGCATCGTGCTGTTCCCGCTGCTCCTACTGGCGGGGTTCCGCGTGCCGGCGCTGCTCGAGAAGATCTCGAAGACGACGCGTGCGTTCGCCGTCATCGATCCGACGGGTGAACTGACGCAGATCGTCGACGAGGCCATCGAGCGCGATTGGCAGGAGTCCGACGACAAGGCTCGGCTGGCCTGGCTCGAGAAGCGCAAGGCCGACCCGGCCACGCCCGACTACGAGCCGCAGAAGCGCCTCTTCCAGCGCGTGGAACTGCCCGCCGACGCCGCGGGCGCGACCACGGAAGAGACGATCGCGAACCTGAAGCCTTGGCTGCTCGGCGACAAGAAGGTGAACGTCGGCGACGACGACAAGGAACTCTTCGCGCTGATCGTGATGCCCAAGACCCAGGGCCAGTTGCGCAAGGGCGTCGAGTACTGGTCGACGAACCTTACCGACGACGCGCTCTCGAAGCTCGTCTCGCGCTCGCTCGCAGAACATCTCCGTCGCGACGAGTACACGTCGAAGGGCCTCGCGCAGGACGAGGTCGAGCGCATCGCCCGCATCGAGGTGCGCTTCGACGACAAGGACCCGCGCAAGGCCGCCGGCGAGGAGGATGTCGGCATGGCCGAGAAGGCGCGCCAGTGGGCGCCGATCGGCTTCGTCTACCTGATGTTCGTGGCGATGATGACCGTCGCGCAGATGCTGCTCTCGAGCACCGTCGAGGAGAAAGCCAGTCGCATCTTCGAAGTGCTCCTGTCGTCGGTGACCCCGGCCGAACTGATGCTGGGCAAGCTGATGGGCGTGGCCGCGGTCGGGTTCGTGATGCTCGTGGCCTGGTTCCTGTCCCTGTTCGCGGTCCTGCGCTTCGCTGCTGGAGGTCTGAGCGAGGTCGCCGGACCGCTGTTGGGGCTCGTGTTCACCCCGTCGGTGCTCATCCCGATGGCGGTTTACTTCCTGCTCGGCTTTCTGCTGTACGCGAGCCTCTTGCTGGCCCTCGGCAGCTTGTGCAACACGATCAAGGAAGCGCAGAACTTCATGAGCCCGGTGATGCTCGTGCTCATGATCCCGCTTCTCGCGATGATCCCCGTCGCGCGCGATCCGAACGGCACGCTGGCGCAGGTTCTGTCCTGGATGCCACCGTTCACGCCGTTCGTGATGATGAACCGTATCGCGGGGGAGCCGGCTGCATGGGAGATCGCGGGCACGATCGCGCTGCTCATCGTGAGCGTCGCGGGCATGCTGTGGCTCGCGGGCCGAGTCTTCCGGAACGGCGTCCTGCGCACGGGCGCGCCGCCGAAGATCGTCGAGCTCCTGCGCATGCTGCGGCGCTGAGCCGCCGGATCCGCGGACTTCGCTCCACGGATCGGACTTCGAGCACGCACTCGTCCCCGCCCTCCGTGTGGGAATCGGCGACTCCGCCCCGGCAGGGAGCGGATGGAGACATCGCCTGCGAGGGTAAGGTCCGCGCGACGGCGATCACGCCCGTCGCGCGGCGACTTCGGCCGTGAGCCAAGCCGTCGCGCGCGCCGTCATCTCCGCGGTCGAGATGCGCTCGCGGTAGCCGAAGTCGCGCCGCGCGGGTGCCATGTCGTATGTGTGCGTTCGCGCGAGCTGCAACGCGACGAAGCGCGTCATCGGCGGCTCGTCCGCGCGGTTCTTCAACGACCACCACGCTTCGCACGCGACGCCGGCAGCGCGGGCCAGCGCGAGCGGAACGCGACCGCGCGGCGCCGGCAGGCCGCTCCGCGCGAGGACGGTCGCGATCCATGGCCAGAGCGCCACCGACTCCTCCTGCGCGACGAAGTACGCACGTCCCGCGTGCGGCGCTCCCGCTGCCAGCTCGTCGGCCGCGTCGAGGTGTGCCCAGGCCGCGTTCTCGACGTCCGTGAGGCTCACGAGGTTCTTCCCGTCGCCGACGACGCGCAACTTTCCCGCGCGCGCACGCGCTGCGACGCGCGTCAGGAGGTGCGGATCGCCCGGCCCGACGATGAGGTGAGGCCGCAGCACGGTCGTGGCGATCCCCCGGCCGTTCCAGCCCACGACGTGCTTCTCCGCCAGCATCTTGCTGCGCGGATAGTGCGCCAGGAAATGCGCGGCGTAGGGGAGATCGTTGCCGGCCCGCACGTGGTCCGAGCCGTCGAAGCAGACGCTCGGCGAGCTCGTGTGCACGAGCCGCGGTACTTTCGCCGCGATCGACGCCGCGACGACCGCCGTCGTTCCGACGACATTGGTGCGCGCGTACTCGGACCAGGGCCCCCACACACCGGCCTTGGCCGCGACGTGGAACACGCAGTCGACTCCGCGCAGCGCTCGTCCGAGCGCGGCGGTGTCGGTGACATCACCCAACTCGCACCGTGCGCCCAACTGCTCCACGGCCTCGTGGCGCGAGCGCGAATAGCTGACGACTTCGTCGCCGCGCGCTCGCAGCAGGCGCACGATCGCGAGCCCGAGGAAGCCTCCGCCGCCGGTGACGAGGCACTTCATGACCCGCGGCGCGACTCCAACTGCGTGGTCGCCCACGCGGCCAGATCCTCGCGGCGAATCTTCGCGTTGTGACGGACGTCCACCGGGAACTCACGGTGAAAGAGGGTAGCGGTGACCTCGGGCGGCCGATTCGGTCCGACGGCGCGCAAGCGTTGCGAGCGCAGCGTCGCGAGCTCCGCGATCGTGCGTTCCGCGTCACGCGCACTCTCCCTAGCGGGCTCGACCACGAGGACGGCCTGCTGCGCTCCGCGCGCTCCGACGCCGACGAGCGCCGTACGGCGCACGCTCGGATGGAGATCGCACACGTTCTCGGTGGGGACGGGGTAGTGAACGCCGTCCGCTGCCTCGATGCGGTGCGCTTTCCGTCCGACGATCCAAAGCCGCTCGTCGCCGTCGATCCAACCGACGTCGCCGGTGCGGTGCCAAACTCCGTCCGCGTCGCCTTCGATCTTGGACAAAACGTTGGCGCGCTCGTCGTCGACGTAGGCGCGCGTCACGACGGGACCGCGCACGCAGATCTCGCCCAGCTCGCCGCGGTCGCGCGCACCCGGCCAAGCGCGGATCGGCGCGTCGTCCACGGCGACGAGCGCGATCTCCGCGCCGGGAGCGGCTCGGCCGACGCAGCTGCCGCCGCCGCTCTCGACGAGTGCGCGCACTTGCTCGAGCTCGGTGCCGGAGATGGAGGCGACGGGCAAACACTCCGTCGCGCCGTAGGGCGTGTGCACGTCCCCGTCCGGTCCGAGCAGAGCACGGAACGACGCGACGAGCCGTGGGGCGACGGGCGCGCCGGCGATCCACGCGCCGCGCAAGTGCGGGAAACGCA
>Ga0105044_10000093_pt1 | contig 93322 bp, 74 predicted proteins | sample MAT01_FD_78092 | JGI IMG/M metagenome (GOLD analysis project Ga0105044, IMG submission 78092) | Freshwater microbial communities from Lake Fryxell liftoff mats and glacier meltwater in Antarctica - MAT-01 | ecosystem: Environmental > Aquatic > Freshwater > Ice > Liftoff microbial mat | place...
CAGGGATTCAACTCACAAAAAAGAAAAATGATCAACAAGACGTTAATGAGCCTTGCTTTACTCATGATGGAAAATATTTGTACTACAGCGAAGATATGTATGATGGTGGCTACTTTCAATACAACAAAGACCCCAATTCTCAAATTTATGTCATCAAAAGGTACGATCGTTTGACAGGTGAAACAGAAACAATAGTCGGAGGGCCTGGTGGAGCAGTTAGGCCAGAAATATCCCACGATGATAGTAAATTAGCCTTTGTTCGCAGAGTAAGAACAAAATCCGTTTTATGTATTTTAGATCTAAAAACAGGTCAAGAATATTCCCTGTATGATGGCTTGGATAAAGATCAGCAAGAGGCATGGGCTATTTTTGGTGTAAATCCAGGTTTTGCGTGGAGTCCTGATGATTCCTTCATTTATATTTGGGCACAAGGAAAAATCAAAAAAATTAACATAAAAACTAAGGCAGTTGTTGATGTACCATTTAAAGTAAATGTGGATATGAAAGTCGCTGAAACCCTTCAGTTTCAAAATTCTGCCTTTCAGGATTCATTCCAAGTCAAAGTACTCAGACATTTAAAAAATTCTCCCGATGGTAATTACTGTGTTTATAGTGCTCTTGGTCAACTTTGGAAGTATAAATTTAAAGAAAAAACATTTCAACAATTGACAAAGGATTCACTATTTGCCTTTGAACCTTCATTTAGTCCCGATGGTAAATCCTTACTCTATGTGAGTTGGAGTGACTACAATTTAGGCAATGTCAGACAAATGGATCTTGCTTCTGGCAAATCAGAAACCCTTACTAAAGCAAAAGGACTTTATAGGACTCCCAGTTACTCCAGTGATGGCAGTAAAATCGTTTATCGGAAAGAGGATGGAAATACCAACCAAGGCTATGTTTTTACGCTTAAGCCAGGGATTTATACTTTGAATTTGAGTGACAGAAAGGAAGAATTTGTTTGTGCGGAAGGTGAAAGTCCAATATATGCACCTGATGGAAGAAGAATTTATTATCAAACTGGAGGATTTCTGTTTGGAAGTTTGACTAAAGCTTTCAAATCTGTTAAATTAGATGGATCTGATTTACGAATTTATTTCAACACAACATATGCCACTCAGTTTACGCCTAGCCCTGACTTCAAATGGGTTGCATTTATCGATTTGCACAAAGTTTATATTGCTGCAATGCCTGAATCAGGACAATCAATTGGCCTGAGTGGTGATACAAAAGCCTTTCCTGTAGCACAGGTAAGCAAAGATGCTGGCATTAATCTGGATTGGTCCAGAGACAGTAAAAGTTTGTCGTGGGTATTGGGAAATCAATATTTTAAAACAGACCTAAACAAACGCTTCAAATTTCTGCAAGGCGCACCTGACAGTCTCCCACCTTTGGATAGTTTAGGCCTTACTATAAACATGAAATTGCAGTCTTACAAGCCTTCAGCTTTGATGGCATATACAAATGCTCGAATAATTACAATGGAAGGAGACCAGGTGATTGAAAAAGGCACAATTATAGTTAGGGATAACATAATAGAATCAGTTCAAAGTGGTACACCTGTTTTAAACTCACAAACTACCGTTATTGATTGTTCTGGCAAAACAGTTATGCCAGGAATTGTTGATGTCCATGCGCATTTGGGTGCTTTTAGGTATGGAATAAGTCCACAACAACACTGGCAATACTTTGCCAATTTGGCCTATGGAGTTACAACCACCCATGATCCATCATCCAATAGTGAAATGGCTTTTTCTCAGTCGGAGATGGTAAAATATGGCATCATGACAGGTCCAAGAATATTTAGCACAGGAACCATTCTTTACGGTGCAGACGGAGATTTCAAGGCCGTTATTAATTCCTTAGAGGATGCCAGATCAACTTTGAGAAGAACTGGTGCATATGGAGCTTTTTCGGTAAAAAGCTACAATCAGCCTCGAAGGGATCAAAGGCAACAAATTATTCAGGCAGCTAGAGAACAAAAGATGCTCGTTGTACCTGAAGGTGGTTCATTTTTTTATCACAATATGACGCAGGTGATCGATGGACATACAGGCGTAGAACACAATATTCCGGTGGCACCACTCTACAAGGATGTGATAAATCTCTGGGCTGCAACCAAGACCCATAACACCCCTACATTAATTGTGAATTATGGGGGAATGAACGGAGAAGTTTATTGGTATCAGAATACCAATGTTTGGGAAAACAATAAGCTTCTGACCTTCACCCCTCGTGCCATTGTTGATAGCCGTTCCCGACACAGAACTATGGTTCCAGATGAAGAGTATGAGACCGGGCATATTTTGACATCTAAATCTTGTAAAAAACTTCAAGATGCTGGAGTTAATATCAACTTAGGATCTCATGGTCAACTTCAAGGATTGGGAGCACATTGGGAATTGTGGATGCTGCAACAAGGTGGAATGAGTAATTTGCAATCTTTACGTTGTGCAACTTTAAATGGAGCTAAATACCTCGGGATGGATGCTCAGATAGGAAGTCTGAAGGCTGGCAAACTTGCTGATTTTATTATATTAGACAAAAACCCGCTGGATGATATTCGCAACACTGAAGCAATTGCGAATGTAGTTGCTAACGGAAGCTTGTTTGATCCAAATACCATGAATGAATTGAATGGCCAAAAGACCAAAAGAAAGAAATTTTACTGGGAAATGGAAGGAGCTGGCAACAATTACCCTTTCAGTGCAGAAACCTCAAGTTTTATGCCTGCTTCATGCATTTGTGGCAGAGGTTGTTCTAAGTAATTACTTCTTCAGCTTCAATATTCTTGTGCTTAATTTGAATTGCTTATTGTCATTAACAACATTATCAATAAGAACAAGCTTGCCCTTAGTTAATTGATCGATTTTGTATTCAACCTTAATTGAATCAGCATCGGTTTGAATAATGTTGTCATTATCTGAAAGTCCCCATTGGCCGGTTCTTATGATATTTTGTTCATCTCTCCAGATAAACTTACCTGATTTTTCAAATGTAAGATTCGTATTTGCGTATTGCCCTAGCATTTGTTTGTAACCTCCAAGAACACTAACTTTATTCTCGAATTTTTCAAGATTTTTTGCTGTAACATCATACATTTCTTTGGTGTCATACTCCCAAGTCCCAACCATAAGTTCTTTTCGCTCTGGTTGACACGAAATAAGCATAAAAGAAATGACAACTACAAATGTAAACTGTTTCATAAAAAAGCCTTAATGTTATTTAAAAATATATTAGTATCCCAATTGGATGTAGTTTTACGTAGTAATAAATGATATGTTCATGAAAACGCAAGGAATTCTTAATCTGCTAATTATTGCAGCAATCTTCAACCCTTTCAATTTAAAGGCACAAACATCTTACAATCCTAAAGTAGGCCTTCACATTTCATCTTTCACTGGGAACTTTAATGACACTTCAAGTTTGGATAGCAGAGTTGGATATCAAGTGGGAATCGATATTCGCAAAGGCAATGGGATTTTCTTTATCCAACCTGGCGTACATTATCGCGTTACTTCTGCAGACATAAAGGCAGTAAATATTAATCCTTCTAAACCGAGCGATTTAACTGGAAAAACTACAATCCAATCAATTCTGGTGCCACTCAACGGAGGAATGTATCTAACCGGAAAGGATCATGCTATTCTTAGAATATATATTCATGGAGGAATTACGCCAGCTTATATTTTGGGTGTAAAATCACCTGATAAATTTGATTTGAAACCTACCAATTTCAATCGTTTTCAATTTGCAGTAAATGGAGGAGTTGGTTTTGATATTTTCTTTTTGCATGCTGGAATAAACTACGAGTATTATTTAACAGATTTCTTTAATAATTCTCCAGGGAGCAACAGGATTTTGAACTTGAATTTGGGGTTCGTATTTTAATTGAAAAATAAATAAAAATGGAGTACAGATATTTGGGTAAAAGCGGTGTACAAGTCAGTCTTTTGTCCCTTGGAAGTTGGGTTACATTTGGACATCAAATAGGCGATGATATTTCAAGAGAATTAATGCACAAAGCATATGATTCTGGCATTAATTTTTTCGACAATGCTGAAGTGTATGCAAATGGAAAGTCAGAAGAAGTGATGGGTAGGATTTTAGCTGAGGCAGGCTGGGATAGAACAAGTTACTTGGTAAGTAGCAAAGTGTTTTTTGGCGATGGTCGAAAGTTGCCGAATCAAACTGGTTTATCAAGAAAACATATACGTGAAGCATGTGAAGCTGCTTTGAAAAGACTCAGAATGGACTATTTGGATCTTTATTATTGTCACAGGCCCGACAACAATGTTCCAATGCATGAAATTGTCTGGACTATGAATCACCTTATTCAGCAAGGCAAAATACTTTATTGGGGTACCTCTGAATGGAGCGCTCAAGAAATTATGGAAGCGAATATGGTTGCAGCCCAACTCAATTTGATTGGCCCAACTATGGAACAACCTGAATACAATATGTTCAGGCGAGAAAAGATTGAAATTGAATTTCAACAAATATTTAAAAATGTGGGATTGGGAACAACTATTTGGAGTCCATTGGCTTCAGGGCTATTGACTGGAAAGTATCTTGATGGAATCCCTAAAGACAGCCGATTGAGCTTGGCCTCATATGCCTGGTTAAAAGACAAAACCTTAATTGATGAAAAACTCAAAATGGTTAAAAAGTTAAATGAATTTGCTCTGTCAATAGGAACTTCATTGGCCAAATTGGCAATTGCATGGTGTGCCAAGAACCAAAATGTGTCCAGTGTCATTTTGGGGGCAACTTCTGTGAACCAGCTTACTGAAAATCTTGAAGCCCTTGACCTACTAGAAAAATTAACTCAAGAAGATTGGGATAAGGTAGATTTTATACTTAATTGAGTTGAATAAAAAAGAGGCTGCCTAATTTCTTTTTTAGACAGCCCCTCACAATGTTTTGTTGACCGAGAATATTAGTCTACTCTGAAAGGAAGTATTTGTGTATCCTTCACAGTTGATAAAGTCATCAAAGTTTTGATACGCTCAATTTCTTCTATCTGAGACAATGTTTTAAACAACAATTTCTCATAAGCAGGAATATCTTTAGTAACAATCTTCATCATCAAATCAGCATCGCCTGTAATGATGTAGCATTCAGTAATTTCACTGATTTTACGAATTTTATTCAAGAAGTTGTTAAGGGCATTTTCTTTATGCCAAGCTAAAGTTACCATAGCAAAAGTCTTAACGTTCAAACCTACTGCTGTTGGGTTCAACTTAGCATGGTACGATTCTATGATACCAGACATTTCAAGTCTTTTTACACGTTCCAATGTAGGTGCCGGGGACAATCCTACTCTTTTTGATAATTCTAGGTTTGTAATTTTGCTGCTTTCTCCAAGGATTTGAAGAATTTGCATATCCTGCTGATCCAATTTGTCTGAAATCATTTGAGTTTGAATTTATGTGTTAATGAACTATTTTAAAGATGACACAAAGTTATGGTATGTGACAAATAAAAACTAAGTAATTAGCATAAATTATTTGTTAAAATTTTCTCAGGGGCCTTTTAATGGGATGGTTTCCAAATATAATTTGCTTGCATTGCCTCTCACTCATTAATTTTTAATCTTTTGCGTTCCTTCTATTATTTGGAAATATAAATAAAAAAAAGGGCAGACAATTAAGTAGGCCCTTTAGAACTCTTATATTATGATTAGATTATGGGAAAACTCCAAGGTTTTCATAATCACTACTTATTTTTTGCAAAGCATTTACGAATGCAGCAGTTCGCAAGTCTTCAATTTTTCGTCTTTTCTTTTTTATTTCACGAATTTGTTGATAAGCAGTGACCATTGTTTCTTCAAGTCCTGATCTAACCAAATCCACTTCTTCGGCCCCTCTGGTCAAAAGATTTCTTTCCATGTCACCAATTGTCTTCCCGGTCAAACGCTCAACCAGTTTTACGATATTGTCATAAGTATTGCTGTTGAATCTTTTTTCCATACGACCAAAGCGCATGTGACTCAAATTTTTAAGCCATTCAAAATAAGAAACTGTTACACCGCCTGCATTGATAAACATGTCTGGAATAACCATCACATTCATTTTATTCAATACATCTGCTGCTTCAGAAGTAATAGGCCCATTTGCTGCCTCGGCTATAATTTTTGCCTTGATTTTGCTTACATTGGCCATTGTAATTTGATTCTCTAAAGCTGCAGGAACCAATATATCACAATCTAATTCAAGAGCAGAATATCTGTCTTTCAAAGTTTTTGAACCTGGGAAGCCAATTATGGTTCCCGTTTCTTTTCTAAAATCCAGCAACTTTTGCATATCCAAACCTTTAGGATCATAAATTGAACCTTCAAACTCAGCTACGCCAATAATTTTTGTATCACCTTCATTTTGAGAAATTAATCCGGTATAACTACCTACATTTCCCAATCCTTGAATTACCATTGTTTTGCCTTCAATACCTTTTGATAAGCCAAGGCCTTTCATATCATCTTTGTGATTACAAGCTTCACGGATACCATAATAAACACCACGTCCAGTTGCTTCTGTTCTACCTTGTATACCGTTTTGCGAAACTGGTTTTCCTGTCACACAGGCAACAGCATCTAACTCGCCGTTTTTAAATGTTTGGTATGTATCTAAAATCCAAGCCATTTCACGTGGGCCTGTACCGTAATCAGGTGCAGGAACATCAATACCAGGGCCTATGAAATTTTTTCGAATTAATTCAGTTGTGTACCTTCTTGTTATACGTTCCAATTGGTTTTCGGTATAATTTTTTGGATTGATTTTTACACCACCCTTAGCACCTCCAAAAGGAACATCAACGATAGCACATTTGTATGTCATTAGCGCAGCCAAAGCCATTACTTCATCTTGATTGACACCATCACTGTATCTAATACCTCCTTTGGTTGGTAGTCTATGGTGTGAGTGCTGCACACGATATGCTTCAATTACTTGGTATTCGTTTCCAATTTTTACAGGAAAATGCATTGAATACACTGCATTACAGACTTTGATTTGCGCCAAAAGACCTTTATGAAGGTCTGTATGTCCAGCGGCTTTATCGAAGTTTCGTTCTACTCTTTTAAAAAATGAATCACTTCCGCTCATTGCTTTTAATTTGTTTTTCTAATTTAGTAAGTTTTCTATCCATTAACAGAACAATGGCAAATATACCTATGAAAAGTAAACTCATCACTGCAATAACTACATATATTTTACCATCACTGTTCATCTTATTGGCATTTATTACAAAAGTATCAAGCTATTAGGACTTTTTAAGGTTTCCCAAATAGATCTTATCAACATTTGTGAATTTTTATTGAGATTCATAATCATACTTGTACTTCAAGTTCAAATATCTACCCAGTATTATACTTATTGCGAGGCTAAAAAATATCCATCCTAAACAAGCAGGATAAAATATCATTCTCATTGTATTGTCCAAATCCTCCCCTCCCATGGCAGGGTTGCCACCATTTCCTGGGTGTAAACTATCCGTCATTCTTGGTATAACAAACAAAAGAGGAATCATGGCCAGAAAAGCAAAAATGTTATAGGCACCAGCTAAGGTGGCACTTCTTTGATCATCATCTATTGCGCTCCTCAAGACAAAATATGCCCCATAAATGAGTAGGAAAATAGCCGTCATATTTTGCTTCACATCACCGCTCCAATATTCTCCCCAAGTAAACTTGGCCCAAATTGCCCCAGTTGCCAATCCAAACAATCCTAATATAAGTCCTACAGCAGTTGCAGAATTGGCATAACTATCATCTTTGCTATTCTTAGTTCTCAAATAACGATAAGACTTAAAAGCGGCATAAAGCAGTACAATCATCATAGCAAACCACAATGGAACATGGTAATATGTGTTGCGTATGGTTTCTTCAAGTATCAGCCGAAATGGGAAAAACTTACCCGATGGGTGATTTAATTTACCAATTGGTTCTGTTAAAAATATCAAGCCGGACAAGCTTGGATTGACCGAATCTTGAACCACAGAAAGTGCATTGGGTTTGACCATTGCCCCATCTGTTTTATCATTTACAATCAATACTGTAGAAGTAACTTTTTCATTTAAAGGAAGAAACTTAGGCAAAATTAAAGACACAGTTAATTCTGACTTTGAATTTACCTTAACGTTTTCCAATTTCAGAAACTGTTTATCTGAAAACTTAAGATAGACATCAGGGATTCTATTGGCGTCAAAACTGGTATTGTATCCACCGATTTTAAGCTCAGTTGATTCACCTGTTTTGACGTTAAATGGTTCCAAATTAATAATACCAGGCTTTAATGGTATTGCCAGTCCAAAAATAATGGAATACAATATTAAAACACCACCAGCCCATAGAAGGATTTTATCCCATTTCATCATTATAATATTTTCTCTTTTTCACAAACAATTGGTTCATTCAGTTATTTAATCTCTCCAAACAAATGGAAACAAAAAAATCATAGCTCCAATCAACAAACCATCAATCGAAAGTAAAGTTCCTATATCAGTCTTCAACGAAGTATCATTAATCAAATTGCAAGATTGCGCAGTTAATTTCAAACCAATCAATAAAACGGGTATCAAAAGGGGAAAAGCCAAAATCGCAGTCATTGCTGCTGTATTGGGCACTTTGCCTGCAATAGATGAAATAAAGGTAAAAACGGCTGACAAAGCAGTGGAACAAATAAACAAAGTAAAAACAAACAGTAATTTATCTTTTACAACTCCAGACCAAAAAAAACTGAAAGCAATCCAATTCATCAACCCAACTAAAACTATTAAAATAGTATTGTAAAACCATTTTGAGAAAATAATTACCAACGGATCACACAATTGATAATAAAAAAGCTGCCTATGTCCACTTTCCTGATAAAAACTTCGTGAAGTGGCATTGGTTGCAGAAAACATAAGCACAATCCAAAATAATGCTATCCACAATTGGGTAGAAGATGTTTTAGTGGCAGAATAGACAATAAATACAGTGGATAGGATATATAATAAGATAGTGCTAAAAGCATACTTGCGACGGTACTCCAGCTGAGCTTCCTTCCAGATTAATGTAATAAATTGTTTTGCTAACATTGGCACTCAAAGTTAAGGCTTTTCATTTATTTGTTCCGCACAAATCTATAAATCTATCTTAATCATAGTGTAAGGCTGATTCAGCCCAGGTATTTTACCAACCGAAATACACGCTTAATCGTCGACTAAAGACTTGTGAAAACAATTCTTTTATGGAATTGGCTTTGGGCAAGCTATTTTTGCAGGAATATGAAGAAAAACTGTTTATTGGTTTTACTGTTTTTTTTTAGCTGTATTACTGCGGTTCAAACAGTACGGCTGAAAGAAACTTCCTATTTGTCGGTCAAGGCACAAAAAGGAGATGGAGTCCTATCGCTGCTCCGAAGGTACGGTTTGGAAAAATTCAGTTGTAATCTTCAAGAATTCTATAAGATAAATAACCTTAAAAAAGACTTCAATTTACGAACCGATATATCCTACAAAGTACCAATTCTAATTTACAAATATGATGGTTTAAGTATCCGAACTTCAATTATCAGAAAGGATTTGGAACAAGCGATGCGGATCAAGGAATTGAATATAAATTTGTACAAAAAGAAAATCAAACCCAAAGACTTTGTCATAGACAAAATTTTGTGGGTTCCCTATCATGAACTTAATTGCATCGATAATCAAAAGGTTATTGACAAAAAGTTATTAACTGATACCGATCGCAAAAAAGTCAAGAAAGGAAAAATTGTAAATTTTCCGATTTTTGGAAAAACTTACGGGAATGTAATTCAGATCGATAACAAACTTCAAGGAAAGGTTTTCTACATAGAGGGCGGACATGGTGGACCTGACCCCGGAGCAATGGCAGAAGTTGCCAAAAATATAATATCCGAAGATGAATATGCTTACGATATATCTCTTAGAGTCTCTAGATTGTTGTTGAGCCACGGTGCTACTGTTTATATTATACTCAGGGACCCAGACGACGGCATCAGAGACGGTAAGTTTTTAGAAATTGACAATGATGAAGTGTGCTATGGTGGATTAAAAATACCGTTGAATCAAAAGAAAAGGCTTCAACAACGAGCTACCGCAATCAACAATCTTTATTTCAAGCACAAAAAGCAAGGTGTCAAAGATCAGCGAGCTCTTTTAATACACATTGATAGCAGAAATAAATCAAGACGCCAAGACGTATTTTTTTACTACCAAGACAAGAATCAAAAATCAAAAACCTACGCATCTAATATTCTTAAAGTGTTTGTTGACCAATACAAAAAAGTAAGAAGAGGAACCGATTATCAAGGAAGTATTTCCACTAGAAATTTATTCATGATGCGTGAAACAAAAGCACCAACGGTTTTTGTGGAAGTGGGAAATATCAAAAATCCTGTAGATCAGAAAAGAATAATTCAGAAAGAAAACAGACAACTTATCGCACAGTGGCTTTATGAGGGCATTATTAAATAGCTTAACCTATATTTAACTTTCTTGATTGTTTGATCAAACCGTATTGGTTCAACTTATCATGAAAAAGAGCAAGTGCTTTCTTTTTCTCTTCATCAAAATCATAACTGATATTTTTAGTAAAATAGCTTTCAAGATTGATGTGATTGGACAGGTTTGGCAACAGTAGCATAAGTGAAGGAATATGGTTAATTCCAAAAGCCAAGGCAGAATTGAAGTCTTCAATGAAACTATCATCCAAATTAGTGTTGGTAACCCAAGCAGCAAAAACAAAAGGTAAGCCAGTAAGCTGAAACCATGCTTCGCCCAAATCATATTTGTACTCAAATTGATTTTCAATTTCCAGTGCCTTGTCACCGATAACAACTGCAGCAGTAGTCCCTTCAATCTCTTTTAGAAAACTTTCTTCGGCGGCTTTAAACTCTGGATTCACATTAAAATATTCCTTACACAGTACCCGTGCGAGTACGACTGAAGTTCTAGACTGAAAATCAAGCATGATTGTTTTGACTTGATCCAGAGGAACTTTAGAGTAAATACAAACACTGCGGACATAGCGATTTGAACCAATACAATAATTACTTATAATTTGGGCATTATCGATATCAGTTATAGCTGCAACAGGCATCAAAGCAAGGTTTGAGATACCTGATTTGAGAAACTTAACACAATTTGCCGGATAATCAAGTTTAAGTTCAGTAATTTGCTCTAACTGCTTGGTAACCAATCCAAACAGCAAAGGTTTAGTGTTTAAGTAATTTACGGCACAAACTCTTATTCCTTTATGCTCATTCATGATAAAAATTCAGGTAAATGAGAAATGTCGTTATTCAGTATTAGTTTTCGGCCATCAGTATCAACTCTTATTAAAAACACCCCCGTATTATTGTGTTCATACTTTTCCATTTCACTCAATGGCTCATCGAGTAAAATAGTCAGCATTGCTCTTATTGTCCTTCCATGTGAACAAATTAGGGCATTCTCAAAGTCATGTGTCAATAATAAATCAAGACCTTCTCTGATTCTGTTTGATAGTTGCAATGCGCTTTCTCCATTTGGCAATGATGCATGATAATTACCAGATTTCCATGATTTTACTGTATCCAAATAAGTTGATATTAACTCCGGTATAGGGTCTTGTCCTTCGTGGTCCCCCCAAGAAATTTCCCTAAATTGAGGTTTAACAAGATGAGGTATTCCAGAACTTATAAATCTATCTATTGTGGCATCTGATCGCTTCATCCCAGATGATATAAGCATATCAAAACCTTGATCCTTGTATTTTTGAAATAAGTAATTCGCTTGTTGCTCGCCAATGTGGTCCAAGTTAGAATCTATTCCACTGCCCTGAACCTTACGGAGGGCGTTGTATTCAGTCCTCCCATGACGCACAATAAACAAATTCCTTCTAACTATTCCCATAATACAAAGGTAAATGAAAAAACGAGGAGAATTGTTTCAGGAACTGCCCTTATTCAAATACAATTTGATCATAATCAATTACATCTTTAGATTTGCAAACATTAGAAGCAAGACTCTTAAAACTTGTATTCAAGCTTCCTTGATAGGACCGTACTAATTTAATACGGGCAATGCCAAATATCCCTTGAATTCTGCATCTTCATCAAACACCACTTCATTATAATCAGTGATCGTATTGTAAAGTGAATCTCTTTCAATTGGATAGAAACCTCCTTGTCTAATCAAAGTGACCAATTCTTTTGTGCTCATGGCTGGATTTTGTTCTTCTGAACCGGCCATGCTATATATCTTAGTTGTATCGTCAATGGTTCCATCGATGTCGTCCACACCAAATCCTAATGCCAGTTGAGACATTTCGCGTCCAATCATTGGCCAATAAGATTTGACATGATCAAAATTATCAAGATATATCCTGGAAACAGCATAATTTCTTAAGTCTTGAACGGTGGTTGACTCAACAACATGAGACATTTGATTGCCTTGATTCCTAAACTTTAATGGTATAAAAGTTTGAAATCCACCAGTTTCATCTTGTAGTTTTCTAAGTTTTTCTAAGTGATCAATACGATGTTCGAAAGATTCAATATGACCGTATAACATTGTAGCATTTGATCTTTTGCCTAGAAGATGCCATTGTTTGTGGATTTCAAGCCACTCTTCTCCACTGCACTTACCGCCTGCTATTTTATCCCTAATTTCTGGGTGAAATATTTCAGCACCTCCTCCAGGCAATGAATCTACTCCACTCTCGGCAATAATCTTCATGCCCTCAGCATAACTTACTTTAGCTTTTTTGAAGATGTAGTGGTATTCAACTGGCGTTAGTGCTTTTAGGTGTAATTCTGGTCTATGTTTCTTGATATCTTTGAATAAGTTGACATAAAATTTCAGATCGTATTGCGGCAATACGCCACCAACTAAGTGGACTTCTGTGACTGGTTCATTGTCATATTTTCTGATAATATCCATCATTTCATCGTGCGTATATTCCCAACCTTCAGACCTTTGTTTTATGAGCCTCGAATAGCTACAAAAAGAGCAGGTATAGACGCAGAGATTGGTGGGCTCCAAATGGAAATTTCGATTGAAATAAACGAAATTCTTATTCTTCCTTATTCTGATATAACTCGCCAGTACTGCAAGGAGACTCATGTCAGCAGATTTGAAAAGCCATAATGCTTCACTGTTATCAATTCTCTTGTTGTCACGAAGCTTTTGTGCTATCTGCAATCCTATTCCTTGTAGTGTATCCAATATGTAACTTGGAAAAGTCATCTCATCTTTCATATTCATAATTAACAAATTCGCTTTAAAGTGGTTTAGCATTTAACAATTTAATTCTATCATACAAATCATTCCAACCCATCATTTTATTGACGGATTCAACCGCTTCGTTACGTTTGTCGATATCAATTGATCTAAAGTCCACTGACTGCAATTTATTCAATATTGAAACCCATTTCGCTAAGTCCTGTTCGATGATCATACATTTATCAATTTCACCACTTAAAGCTGATGGATAATTACTTAATTGATGTCTACCCAATTGCAAGCTTGAAATCAGCCTAGTCTTAAATCCTACGTTTATGGTACTGATATTTAAAATGGTATGTGCGTTCTTAATCAAATCAAACATTTCATCCATACTAGGGCTTTCAAAAAGGGAGCTGTTTGTTGATTTATTTACCATTTGTTGCAAACGTTGGGAGGGGTTTCTGCCTGCAATTATCATCTTCAAATCAGTTTGTTCGCCAATTTGAATGGCCAAGATTGCACTGTGCTCATTGTCTGAAATTTCTAAATTTGCATGAAATATATTATATGCACCTTTACCTTCAATAGCTACACAAGGATTTAATGCTGAGGCTATAAATTTGGAATTGTCTTGCACTCCCATACTTTCCATGTCAAGCTTTGAAAGAAAATAATTTCTGTCCAAATAATTTTTAACCAAGAATTTTTCTTGTTGGCGAATCAACCTAGATTCCAACCAAAAATAACACTTCTTAATGAAAGAATTTTCCGACTTCATAAGTCCGCGATAATATATTGAATCTACATTATGCCACCGTACAAAAGCCCGATTGGCCATTTCAGGATCATCAAAGATGGAAGAGTTATGGATTCCCTCACAAACAATAGGGAAAGGATATTTTCTTAAGTTAGTGCGCAGATCCTTGTTGTCTCGAGACGCAATAATAAAAGCTTTACCTGAAAAAATACAGGAGAATAAACTGGTGCGGGGATAAATAAATATCTCACTTGCCCATTGCTTTAGGCCTTCGGGATTTTGCTCATTTTTATAATGAAACACATGTAGGTATATCTTAAAACCAGCTTCATTGAATCGTCTGATTAAGTCAAAAGAACCTAGAGCGCCCCCATAATTGAGCGGGTAAGGCACGTCTATACACACTATGTTGACCGCTTGCTGTTTTGTATCCACGTTTGAACTGTTTTCATTTCAGGAATGAAAGAAAGACAAATTTCACCATAAAAACAATTTTTCTAAAATTTTTAAATTACAATTGAACCTATTGATCTAACTTCGAGTTAAGAAAGGGTTGTATATTTTTAAATCTATGGCAGAATTATCAAAATCTAAAAATTGGATAAAAAAAATTGGAGTTGTTGGATTCCTTTTTTTCTTATTGAAAGGAATAGTGTGGCTGATACTCGGGTATTTAGTCTTGAAATAGCTCAGCCGTCAGTTTGCAACCAATAATTAAGCTACTTTGTCGATTAACTCACAATATTTTCTAATAATTGACGTAAAATTGTTTCGTCAATAAACAAATTAAACATTTTATGAAATTAAACAAATTTACAGTTTCTCTCGCTTTGATGTTTTGGGCGATGAGCTTGATAACGACCATGCACGCGCAGCTTTCAAATGGCAACTCCAAAATTCCATTTCACGAAGAAGTTCGAACAGGAAAACTTCCCAACGGGATGGAATATTATATTTTAAAAAATGAGAAGCCTGAAAATCGTGCTGAATTGCGTTTGGCTCTAAAAGCCGGGGCAATAAACGAAGACGATGACCAGCAAGGAATCGCACATTTTGTTGAGCACATGTGCTTCAATGGTTCCAAGAATTTTACCAAAAATGAATTGGTAAACTATCTTGAAAAAGTGGGAACTAAGTTTGGTCCAGATTTGAACGCTTATACCTCCTTTGATGAAACGGTTTACATGCTTCAAGTAAGAACCGATGATGAGGAACAATATAATAAGGGTTTATTGGTAATGGAAGACTGGGCAGGTGGTGTAGTTATGGAAGACACTGAAATAGACAAAGAAAGAGGAGTTGTAGAATCAGAATGGAGGACAAGATTGAGTCCTGAGCAAAGAATGCAAGGAAAATATTTCCCAGTGCAATATGCAGGATCCAAATATGCCAATCGCTTACCTATTGGTCAAATGGAAATTATTCGAAATGCTCCCTATGACAATTTCAAAAGATTTTACAGTGATTGGTACAGACCTAATTTGATGGCCTTAATAGTTGTTGGAGATATTGATATGGATGCAACTGAAAAGAAAATCATTGCGAGTTTCTCCAAATTGCAAAACCCTAATAACGAAAGACCTCGTGAAAACTTTACAGTACCCAAACACGATGAAACTAGAATTGTAATTTGTTCTGACAAAGAGGCTACAAATACTTCAGTTTCTGTTCGCTACAAAAACGATTATAGAAGGCCACAAAATATTGAAGATTTCAAAGGCATGATGGCTATATCACTATATAATGACATGATCAACGCTCGATTGAATGAGTTGGCACAAAAGCCAGAACCACCATTCAATTTTGCTTACAGCTATTACGGCCAAGATGTTGGTGAACTTTCATCCTATAACAGTTATGCCCAGACCAAAGACGGTGCCACCATGTCTTCACTTCAAACTTTACTTGAAGAAAACGAGAAAGTAAAAAGATTTGGGTTCAACGAATCAGAAATGGAAAGGGTCAAAATGCAGATGATGCGAAATGCAGAATCAGCATTTCAAGAGAAAGATAAAACTGATAATCGTGACTTGGTAATGGGAATTGTATACCACTTCCTTGAAGGTGCACCTTTCCTATCTCCAGCCCAAGATCTTAAATTGTACAAAGAGTTGTTGCCTCTTATCAAAATTGAAGAAGTAAACGTTCTTGCCAAAAGATATATAACAGACAAAAATAGAACGGTTGTTGTAACATCTCCCGATAAACCTGGTTTGGTACTTCCAACAAAAGAAGAAGTTTACAATTTGGTCAATACAATAAAGGATATGCGTTTGGATCCCTATGTGGATAAAATCAATACAAAGCCTTTTATGGCAAATAAACCTGCTGTAGGTAAAATAATCAAATCAGAAGATAATGTGAACCTCGGCACTACCACTTGGCTATTATCAAATGGAGCGAAGGTGACGCTAAAGCCAACTAAATTTAAGAATGATGAAATTCTATTTGGAGCTACAAGTGAAGGCGGAAGTTCATTGTATAGTGACAAAGATAATATACTAGCTCAACGTTGTGCATCCATTATTGCTCAGAGTGGTTTGGGAGATTATAACCAGACGGACATGGATAAGTTCATGACTGGCAAGCAGGTTTCCCTATTTCCTTATGTCAGTCTTTATCGTGAAGGTTTAAATGGAAGTGCTTCGCCTAAAGACATGGAAATCTTTTTTCAAATGTTAAATCAAACATTTACTGCACCTAGAAAAGATAGAGATGCTTTTGAAAGCTATAAAAATAGATCAATCGCACAATTAAAAAACTATTTGGCTGATCCACAAAGGTATTTTGGAGTAGAAAGTTCAAAAATAAAAACCCAGAACAATGTTCGCACCAAATTTGATACCGCTGAAGATATTGCTGCTCTTGATTTGGATAGGATGTTCGAAATTTACAAGGAACGATTTGGGAATGCGAGCGACTTTAATTTCTTTTTTACTGGTGCTTTTACTTTAGATGAAATTAAGCCTTTTGTTGAAACATATATTGCATCACTTCCAGGCTCTAACAAATCCGAAAGCATGAAGGATGTTGGCATTCGCTACCCAAGTGACAAAGTCAATTCATCATGGGCCAAAGGAGAAGCGCCAAAATCAAATGTCGATTTGACATTTCATGCACCATTTACTTGGAATGACAGAAATCGCTATGTTTTCAATTCTATGGTGGATGTATTGCGTATTAAATTAAGGGAAGCCTTAAGAGAAGACAAGGGAGGTGTTTACGGAGTAAATGTGTACGGCAACCCATCTAATTTTCCTATCAATGAATCATTTATAACTGTTTCATTTAATTGTACGCCAGGTCGCGAGCAAGAGCTAATTGCGGCTGCAATGGAAGTAATCAATAAAATCAAGGCCAATGGTGCTGAAGAGTCAGATATGACAAAAGTTACCGAAATACAAAGACAAGAAAGGATCAAGCAATTGGAGGAAAATCAGTTTTGGAGCCGCGGTTTAAGGAGTGCTACAGAGTTGAAATTTAATCCCGAGATCCTTTTGATTGAAAATTATGAAAAATTTATAAAAGGCCTATCTGCTGATGATATTAAAAACGCAGCAAATTCCTATTTAGATGAAAAAACGCTCATTTCAATAACGGGCAAACCAGAAGAAAAGCCAATTAAGCCTTGATTGGTTTAAAAAAGGGGTCGCAAAACGACCCCTTTTTTTATAATATTCCCATACAAAAGGCTGAACCAATCAACAATAAAAGAATGGAAACTATTGTCTGAACATGCTGTAAACTGATATTTTTTAACCAACGTTTCCCAAAGAAGGCTCCAACAAATGCAGAGCAAGTTGCTATCGCAACAAGATCCCATTGGTCAATATTTTGCCACTTGTTACCATACACTATCAATCTGCTGATGTCCGTAAAACAAGCAATTCCTATTCCAGTAGCTATATAAGCAGATTTAGTGATATTACTTTTAATTAAGAAAGCTGATCTTAATGCTCCTTGATGTCCCGATAATCCACCAAAAAAACCTGAAACTAACCCTCCTACAATCCAATAGTCTTTGGCAAAACTTGCCTTCTTCAAAAATGGAACAATCTCCCACAAGGCAAAAATGATCATTAGTACCCCAATTACGAATCCCAAAATACTTACTTCAAAACCATGATTGTTAATTGTATAGGAGTAAAAGACTCCTTTTGTATCCAATATTTTCAATAAAGACGCACCTAAGTATGCGCTTACAATAGCGGGAATACCAAATTTCAAAAGTATATCAGAGTTAATATCTTTCCATGTCAAACTGAGTTTGAAGAAGTTGTTCAATAAATGCACAACCGCAGTCATTGCAATGGCAATAGGAAGAGGAAAAAACAATGCAAACACTGGAGTAAGCAATGTGCCAAGTCCAAATCCAGAAATAAAAGTCAGAAATGAGGCACCCAAACTGACAATTATGATCAAAAAATAAGAGAAATCCATTTTGTATTATTGTTCTTATAGATATAATCAACAGCGTAAATATATTAAGTTAGTTTGAACTGCCTTAGAAGCCAAATTAAAAATCAGGAAGCAGCAGCAAAATAAATTAAAAACAGCAAGTTGACAATCAATATGATGGGAAAGTAAAAACCGATCAAAACAATAAAAGAGACCAAAGTTCGAATGTTTCCATTTTGATAAACCCTTTTCATTGATGCATACAAGTGATAGATTGTTGATAAAAGAAGAACCAAACTCAACCAATCATTCATCTCAGAGTCAGGCAAAAAAGAACACAGTACAATACAGACTGCAACAAAAAGAACAGCAGTGTGAAAATGAAGGGAAAAAACCAAATGATTCATGAAATAGCTCCGCCTTCGGAAATATATTAAAGCAAGCAACAAAGAAAAAATGGGCATCAGTAACAAAAAGGTTTTCGGCAGATTTGTTAAATAATTATCCCACAATGCACTCATATAATTATTTGGATTTTTTTTGTAACTTTTTGCAATTGAAGAAGCCAGAGTTTTAGCAATTTTCTCATTTAATCCATCTGTTTTAAGAATTTTGTTCTTGACAATAGTATAGTCCACATTGTCCATTAATAAGTGAACCTTCCCATTTTTATCAGAATGAAAAAAGATATTGCCTTGACTAAACTCGCCGACCTTCTTCAAAGAATCTTTTATCGCAACCGCAGAGATCTCATCTTTGCCAAGATTTCTTTCACTTGAAGTATGAGACAAGAAGTTGAAAAAAGCAAACACGATGATACTTGTAAAGATGTACATTCTTATAGGGTGCAAGAATCTCTTTCGTTGACCGCTATTGAAGATATTTGTCAATTCACCAGGACTGAATAACAACTTTCTAATAGATATAAAAATTCCTGTATCAAAATGAGTTAGGTCTTCAAAAAAATGCCTGATGAAACCACCCAAGGATTCAGGATGTTTGGTATTAGCCTGGCTACAATAAGAGCAATAACGTGACTCAACATCTTTGCCACAATTAAGGCAATCTTTCTCAATCCTAAACTTATTTGACATGGATTCAAAGATAAGGCTACTTTGAATATTATTGCATTTGAGCATTAGATTAAAGGATAAGTTAACAATTAAATCAGATTCAACCAAACCTAGCAATTTGTAAACTAATAGTTGATTTGAAGTTGAGACCTCAACACATATTTCATGCTGATATTCATTTTATTCCATTTCCGTGTGGAATTTTCTATAATTTGCGTCTTTGATAGAAAAAGTATGGCAGAGCTAAATATTTGGAAAAAGATATCATGTATTGATCATTCAACAATTAATATTGAATTATTGGGATTTTGGATGGATGATTTACTGTCCCAATTAACTGAAAATTCTAGTCTTGACTTTCATACCGCATTTAGCAGATTATCCTTTGTCTATCATCAGTATAAGATCAATTATACCACAAGAAAAGGAATTGCAGAATTCCGAAATACCTTATCCAATGTTGAAAATAAAGACTCAGCCTTGGACACAGAATTAATACAACAATACACAGAGCTCCTTTTAAAATTTGCGGCTGAAATTAATCCAGATGGCATCCCACCCGACTATGCTTATCTCAAACTGATAACTAAAAACTACTTTGGCGCATATAAGAGTCCAGTTTTTTCCAATATTCGATGCACTTTGATTGAAATTGATCAAACCAATAACCAATGGATTTTGTTGGATGAAACTCATGAAAGCCAAATATATGTCATTCCTATATTTCATGAAAAACTGACTTTTTTTAAATCTTCATTAGAGGAAGCAAGCAAATGTCTGAAGCCACCTATCAGTCTGATGTTAATTGATGCAAGTTATGAGGGACAAATGATCTTGCCACGGTGCATTATTATAGAACCAGACTACTTGGTAGATGTTACAGCGGTTTCGGAGGCAACAGCGGATCAACATTCTGCACCATTTGCCCATTTTACAAAAAAATTGCTTCCAACAAAAAAATCCAAAAGCCTGTTGGAAGGCCAGGCGGCTAATCTTTTTTTAGACTACCTTATTGACGATCCGCAAACTACCCTAGAGGTTTTATTTCCCAAATTATTTGCGCTCTACCCTATTGAATTTTCATTACTGTCTGATGATGAAGTTCAAGAATTTGCTCTGAATTGTAGGCACCATTTCAGCACCTTACAATGGATGGTCAACTATAAGTTTCCTTTAATCGGGTTACACAGAAATGATATTTTTGTAGAACCCAGTTACTATTCTCCTCAAATGGGCATACAAGGACGATTGGATTTATTCGCAGTAAGTGCCGATGAAAAATCATCAATCGTCGAATTAAAAAGTGGTAAACCCTTCAAAGAGAATAAATATGGATTGAGCTCTTCGCATTATTACCAGACACTTTTGTATGACCTTTTGATAGAGGCAAGTAGTAACGGTCGACTAACACCCAGTTGCTACATTTTGTATTCTAAGTTAGGTGAAACGGGACTGAGATATGCTCCCCCACTTCGCTCCAAACAATATGAAGCCTTGAATGAAAGAAATCATTTCATTTTGAGAGATCAGGCTTTCTTAAACTCTGAAACTTTTCATCAAACATTGTCAATGCACCTTGATAGCGCTCCAGTTTTAAATGGGTTTGTGTCTAATGACTGGAATAGGTTAACCCAATCTTTGGTGAAGCTTGATGAATTATCATATTCATATTATTTAGAATGTATTGCCCTAATAGCCAGAGAACAGCGCAATGCCAAATTAGGTAACACCATAGTTGATCAATATGGACAAGCGAGTCTGTGGATTTTAAACGATAAAGAGAAAGAAAAAAATTATTCCCTGTTAAAAAATCTAAAAATCATCGAAGCTGATGTTCATCAAAAGGAACCTAAACTGAAGCTTCTTAGAGATTTGGAACAAAATACTTTGGTGAATTTTAGAGTTGGTGATATTGCAATTCTTTATCCAAGTACTGAGACTCGTCACAAAATAGGATCACAATTGTTAAAATGTACTATAATTTCAGTTGATCATGAGCAGATTGAAATTCGATTGAGATCTAGTCAGTTGAATGATCAAATTTTTATGACTCAACAGCTTTGGAATCTGGAACCTGATTTATTGGATAGCAGTTTTGGATCTCAATACAAGGCATTGTTCGATTTTGTTGAAGCTGATTCAGAAAAGAGAAGTCTCATTTTAGGCCAGGTTCAAGCCAATCAATCTCTAAATTTTGATATCGATTTTTTACCTGAATACTTGAATGACGTCCAGTTAAGGATCTATAAGGAGGCAATTTGTGCCGAATCATATTATTTGCTTTGGGGGCCACCTGGAACTGGAAAAACATCAAGAATGCTCAAAGCATTGACGGAATATTATTGGCGTGAAACGGATGAAGTTATTTTGATTGCTACATTCACGAATAGAGCCGCTGATGAAATATGTGAAGCAATTGAATCAATTGATCCAATGATTAAGGAGTCTTATCTCCGAATTGGTTCAAGATATGGAAGCAGCCCTAAATTTCATGAACGACTTATGCAAAATGCAATTAGTGAGATTACCAATCGGAAAGATTTACTGGAATATCTTCGAAAAAAAAGAATCATAGTGGGCACCTTGGCAAGCTTGCAAAGCAAACCAGAACTGTGGTCTTTGTTGAACCTAAAAATTGCCTTGGTAGATGAAGCATCTCAAGTGCTTGAGACTACAATGGCTTCTTTCCTAGCGAAAATGCAAAAAACCATCCTTATCGGTGATCACAATCAGTTACCCGCCATCATAACCCAATCCAAAAGGCAAACCCATTTCAAAAATTCCAAACTCAAAGAGCTGGGGTTTCAAGATTTTACAATGAGTCTTTTTGAAAGATTATATAGAAAATGTAATTCTGCTGGTTGGGAAAGTAGTATTGGTATGCTGCATCATCAAGGTCGCATGCACCCTGCTATTATGAAGTTTGTAAATGAAATATTTTATGGAAATCAACTTGAATGTGTAGCACAACAAAACGCAGCAATTTGTTTAGATCATAACAAAGCTATCCTTAAACAATGGGAAGACAACTCAAATCGAGTTATTTTCATAGACTCAAAGACTCAATTGAATGAACAAAAAGAAAAGTATAATTCGGATGAAGTACAAATGATACATAAGTTGGTGATGCGTTTAGCCAACATACCGAATGGGCCCACTGTAGGTATTATAACCCCATTCAGAGCACAAATAGCCAATATAAAGCAAAGCCTAGAAAAGGATGAGCTTTTAACAGAAAACATCATGATTGATACCGTTGAGAGATTCCAAGGTGGCGCCAAGGACATTATTATTATATCCATGTGTGCCAATCATTCCAGAACATTAAAGGGAATTCTATCAATTAATCCTGAGGGAATAGATAGAAAATTTAATGTGGCTTTGACAAGAGCCAAACATCAGGTCATAGTGTTAGGGAATCAAGAAATTCTTCAATCTGAACCAGTTTATAAAACTTTCATCGATTTGTACAAAACAGATAGAGTAATATGGGAACTATAAATTCACTATATTCAAATTTGCGACATTTTGCCTTTTACTACAGAAATCAGGTTGGAATTTGTCATTTTATGAAGCAATATTTCCAAAAGTAAAAATGAATATATTTTCAATAATTAAATCTATTACTTCCCACCCATTGAATCAGGCCAATAAGCTTGCAGCAATTATACGTTTTATAAAATGGCAAGTTGTTGTTCGGCTGAATCCTTATCCAATCATTTACCAGTGGACAATAAAATCAAGATTGATAGTAAAACGAAGTATGACTGGTGCAACTGGCAATCTTTATTGCGGTTTGCAAGACTTTGAGGATATGGGATTTCTACTACATTTTTTGAGGGAAGAAGACCTATTCATTGATGTAGGAGCAAATATTGGAAGTTATTCAATCCTTGCAAGTTCACATGTGGGAGCTGATACCCTAGCTTTTGAACCAACAAGCAATACATTTAAATACTTGGAGGATAATATCAGGCTTAATAACATATCGGATAAAGTTAATGCTTTTTCAATCGCCTTGGGATCCGTAAAAGGTACATGTAATTTAAGCAATACTCAAGACGGAATGAACAATCATGTATCTATAGAAAATGATTCATGCACTCAAAAGGTTAAAATGGAAAAATTAGACGACCTTATCAATAATTATCGAATGCCTATCCTGATAAAAATAGATGTAGAAGGCTACGAAACAGAGGTAATAAAGGGTGCACAACAATTGCTCCAGAACCAAACATTAAAGGCTGTAATCATAGAATTGATGGGGTTAGGAGAACGTTATGGGTTCAACGAAATACACATTCATGAGCAACTTCTTTCTTATGGATTTCAAGCTATTGCATACGATCCTATAAAACGGTCATTAATTCCTTTGGGCTATTTTGGCAAACGGAATACCATTTATATTAGAGATTTGGAATTTATAACCCATAGAATCCAATCTGCCCCACAAATTGAAATATTTGGTCACGTCTTTTAAAACTCATCGTTCCTAATTACAAATAATTCAATAATTCTTAAACCTTTGGGTGACGTTCTGCAAATAGGCTTTTCCCAATTTCAACAACTGACTGGTATCTCCTTTTGCTTCTATTAATTTCATGCCATCGTTCAAAAAAACAATTTCAGAATTTGGTTTCATCACAGTAAAGCCATTGTTGAATGCGAAGAACGCAAAAGGTTGGAAATCTGTACATAAAATATTCCGAGAGTTAGAAAATAATTCAGAATTTCGGTTGCAAGATTGGAGCAAAGTCGACGCAATATCAACCTGGGAACATAGTTGATCAACCCTCTTTTGTTTCTTTACCGCTCCACCCATCCAAACCATAGGAATTGCAAATCGCATTGGTTCAAAGTAATCTGAATCATAAGGTAAACGAGCACCATGATCTGCCACCAAAATGATCAACAAATCCTTCCATATTGGTAACTTTTTAAGAGTTTCAATCAATTTTCCGAGGGACTCATCTGTATAGTGCATTGTATTCAAGAATTGTTTTTCCTCACTTCCAGCCCACACAACTTCATTTGGAACGTCATACGGAGGATGGCTACTGAGACTCAAAGCAGAATAAAAGAAATCACCTTTGGTTTGAGCTATATCATCAGCTATTTTCTCAAAAAGTAAATGATCGTGCACACCCCATTTTGCGTTGTATTTGGAAGGTGAAAACTGAGATTTATCAATAATACTGTCAACACCCATTGCGTAAAGATATGGTCCCATATTTGCAAAACTGATATCCCCACCATAGTAAAATCTTGTCTTGTAGCCAGATTTTTGGAAGGGAGTGTACAAAGAAGGAAGATCTCGACATTTGTTGGGATAATGAATTATTGCACTTGTTGGCTGGCTCGGAAAAGCACTGTAAATACCGACCAATCCCTCATCTGTGCGATCCCCAGTTGCATACATATTGGTGAAAGACAATTCCGTTTTCATCCATTGATTTAAGTTTGGAGTAACTTCTATGTCGTTCAATTTTACATCAAGAACCTTAGACGTGAAACTTTCGAGCATGATCAGTAGAATCTTTGGATTTTCAATATTGAGTACACTTTCTGACGAATCACATGATAAATTCATGTATGGCTTGATAATGTTGAGTTCTTCCATCTCTGACATAAAATGGTAAGAAGTTTGAAGTTTATCTTTCTCTGACAATGAATAAATTACATTCCATAAGGTATTCACTGCTGTGTGATTGGCAAAAGTGTTCTTGGAAAAATAAACCTGCCCTAAGTTCATCGGAATAGTCCCCCAGCCACCTCTAACTGGCAAAATCATCAGTGGCAACAATGCCAAAGACATCAGAATATGCCTTCTAGGTATTATCAAGCTTTTGTATCTCAAGCATATAACGGTAAAAATCCAAACTCCTGAAGCTACCAAAAGTAAAAAAATCAATACCTGGTAAATGGTATTGCTAATACTCAAGAAATTTTTAGCTTCATTAGCTTTATCAAGATATATCAAGGGACTAGCATCTAATTTGAATCCCCATTCTTTATACAATATGGTATCAATTGAACACAATGCCGATATCAATACAATTAAGAAAAAACTTGTCCATTTAATAGTTTTCAATGGGATTTTTTGAAAAAAAGCAATGCCCAAAGTCAAAATAAGTAATATGAGCATCATAATGTATCCCCAAATACTCAAATCCATATAAAATCCAAGTATAAAAGATTTAAAAGCTTGAGTTAATGAAATTTCAAAACCATTACTCATGTTAAACACCATAAAAACCAACCGGTTAACTGCTGACCAAATCAGCCAAGCGAAGCTATACCTTATTAAAAATCGAATCAAATTCATTTCTTGTTGTTCCAGCGTATTAATAAATCAACGAACTTTGAATAATTCTTTTCACCTTCATGTATTCCCTGAATTTGCAAAAAGGCATTGTAAATCAGGTTCCTTAACTCTGGAAGAATATCGGGATACTTATCCATTTCAAGCTTTATTTGATCAAGATCAGCAATAACTTTGGTTTTTAAATGTGATCTTCCTTTTGAGGCGATATCATTTGGTACCAGATGTCTGAGGTATTGATACAATGCAATTTCACCGGCATAGTTAATTAACGGATCTTCAGAAGTGAAACAAACTATGTAAGCTATAAAATTACATGCAGATTCCTCAGGCTCACCATAAGCATGAGCAATTTCATGTGCCTTCACAAATGGCAATTGAAGAAAATGCAATCCAGGATCATAATTGGCCTCAAATGTGTATGGAAAGTAGAACCCTGCAGTAGCTATTCTCAAAAGCAATCCCTTGGGCCAAACAGGCTTTACGGAAACCTTCTCAATAAGATGTTTGTATCCGAGTGCAGTCATAGTTTCTTTGACATGAAATGACTCTACACTTGACATTTTTGCTGTTGAATTAGCCCCTGATAATCTATTTAAATTGTCAACGGTCTTTTTGTAGAGCGAAATGAAAGCGGTATCAGGACTTTCTTCATGTTTTAAGCCAAGGCGCGACTCTAAATCTATTCGTCCATAATTGAAGCCCCATAGGATGTAAAACAGCGCAACAACCCACAACATTCGGAATTGAAATTCAAAAAGCTTGACTTCTAATCCCTTAGTTTCAATCAGTTTAACAATTGTTTTATACAAAAAGTACAACAAAAAAATCAATAGCCAGGAAAAAGATGTCCAGGAAAAAATCCATGACAATGTTTGGTGCAAAGCAGGATAAATACTTTCACTGTATTTAGATTCAGTCCATTGGGCGTTCAAATGCGAAAGAATGATTGTCGCAATTAAGATAAACCAAGATATTGCAACATGCTTCCAATTTATACTTTTCATAATCTTAAGCAAAGGTTAAAAAATAAAAATGATAAGAATACAGGAACCTTATTTATTTTTGCATGTTTATATCATTAATAAAATTTAACAAAATGGCATTCGAATTTACAGACAGCAATTTTAGTGACACAGCACTTACTGAAATAGCTGTTGTCGACTTTTGGGCAGAATGGTGCGGCCCTTGTAGAGCAATCACTCCTATTATTGAAGAATTGGCTACAGAATACGATGGAAGAGTAACAGTTGGCAAGCTCAATGTGGATACAAACCCTAATATTGCCATGAAATATAACGTAAGAAGTATTCCTACTATTTTATTCCTAAAAAATGGAGAAGTAGTTGACAAACAAGTTGGAGGCGCTTCCAAACAAGTTTTGGTTGACAAAATCAATAGCATGTTGAATTAATTTGATTCGAAATCAAAAGAAATATTGCCCTGTCTAAAATTAGTCGGGGCATTTTTGTTTACTTTTTACAGATTTACACGTTCTTACAATAGTCAATTTAATAATTATGGCAATAGGAGAAAATACGAGTATCAAAGAACTCAACAATCTGGAACTATTAGCAAATCAAGTAGTCGAAGGTTTTATAATAGGATTGCATAAAAGCCCTTTTCATGGATTTTCTGTTGAGTTTGCTGAACACCGTATTTACAATCAGGGTGAAAGCACCAGAAGCCTAGACTGGAAGGTATATGCAAGGACAGATAAACTTTTTACCAAAAAGTATGAAGAAGAAACCAACTTGCGATGTCAATTGGTCATAGATACTTCATCATCAATGTATTATCCTGTATCAACTAAGCCATCAATTGATACCAAAATAGGGTTTAGTGTACTGGCAGCAGCATCGCTTATGAATCTATTAAAAAAACAAAGAGATGCATTTGGAATTACTTTATTTGGTGACCGGATACAAACACAAACGTCTTGCAGATCGACTGTTCAGCATTATCAATTGATGCTCTCCTACTTTGATAAAGTTTTAAACAGCAATCCTAATCAAACAGGTAGTTCCATAACGGATACCCTGCATCAAGTAGCTGAGACGCTACACAAAAGAAGTTTAGTGATCATCTTTTCAGATATGTTTGATTCCGACAGTCCTGAAGCTCTTTTTTCAGCATTACAGCATCTAAAGCATGCCAAGCATGAAGTGATCCTATTTCATGTTACCGACAAAAGTACTGAATTGGATTTTGAATTCGAAAACAGGCCATATCTTTTTGTTGATGTTGAAAGTGGCGCTGAAATTAAATTACAATCGGGCGAAGTGAAAGAACATTATCTCAAGCAGATCAATGAACAAACTGAGGCCTTGCGTCAAAAATGCCTGCAGTTTAAAATTGAATTGGTAGAAGCTGATATCAAGAAAGGATTTATGCCGATATTGCAAACTTATCTCGCTAAGCGCAATCGCATGGGAATATAAATGCAACAATTATGATCAAACTAAAAGACATCTCTACCCTTCCTCCAAATGAAATCACAGAAGAATTGGCAGAAAAGAAGACCTTGGAATTGGCTAAAAAAATTGGTCAACTTCAAAGAATAATCTACGCGGAAGAGAAGCACGCTGTGCTGGTTATAATACAGGGTATGGATGCAAGCGGAAAAGACGGAGCCACCCGCAACGTGTTTGGTGAATGTGGGATTTCTGGAACAGATAGTTATGCATTCAAAAAACCCACGGAAGAAGAATTTGCGCATGACTTTTTATGGAGGATACACAAGATTGCCCCACGAAAAGGATATTTCATGATATTCAATCGCTCACATTATGAAGATGTGTTGATCCAAAGGGTGCATAGATGGATAGATGAAGATCGGGTTAATTCCAGAATCGACGCAATCAATGCCTTCGAAACCTTATTGGAAAAAGACAATAGTACTACCATCTTGAAATTTTATTTACACATCAGCCATGAAGTGCAACAAAAGAAATTACAAGAACGAATTGATGACCCTGAGAAGAATTGGAAACACAACGCCACTGATTGGGAAGAATCCAAACATTGGGATTCTTATATGGAGGCTTACGAGGATGCAATCAACAGATCTGTGATACCTTGGCATGTAATACCTGTTGATAAGAAATGGTATCGTGATTACCTTATTGCTGAAATTACGCATAAAGCACTGCTAGAGCTTAAGCCTAAACTACCATTTTTGGACAATGTCGTCAAACCTTAAAGTAAGGATAGACAAGTGGCTCTGGGCCATTAGACTATTCAAGAGCAGAAGCTTATCGACCGATGCCTGTAAATCTGGTCAAGTCAAAGTAGCTGGAGAGAGTGTGAAAGCCTCCTACATGACTAAAATCGGGGATCATATTATGGTAAAGAAGAATGGCTTCAACTTTACCTATGAAGTTCTGGAAACGATTGAAAAGCGCGTTGGTGCTCCCATTGCTATCACATGCTATCGTGACTTAACACCCCCTGAAGAGATGATCAAATTTGAAGCCTGGTTTTTGGCAGGCAAAAAAGGAGAATTCCGAGATAAGGGAATTGGTAGACCAACCAAGAAAGACCGCAGATCAATTGACGGATTCAAAGAAATTGATTAATTTTAGCTACTCTCTAAATCAAATCATGCTAAGAATAATATCCTTATTGCTTTTATTGGCCAATTTACTATCCGGTCAAAATACCAAAGTACTAGCACGAGATGTCATTGAGGTTCTGGCTAATTTTCGCAGCGATTTAATTCTGAAAAATCCTAATACTTTTAACTAAAGCCTTAGAAAAATATGCTGACCAATATCATCTTTAAATTGCGGATGTGAAATAAAAGTAATTACAAGGAATACTATATAAACAAACTTGGATTTATAGTATTTGGCAATGGGGAATTTGATAGTTACCTCATGGTAGAAAAAGACAATATTGAAATTCATTTTTTTGAATTCAAAGCACTTGTCCCAAACAATTATAGCTAGGTTTATATTCGGACAGGTGATATTGAAAGGCTTTACCAATCTATGTTCGATAAAAAAATAAGCATACACTCCAATGCCCTATTGAATCAAAACCCTAGGGACGAAAGAAATTTTCCGAAATTGTCCTTGATAACAATTTACAGACTTTTGGGCAGGGTATTTAAGATACATGGTTTTAACGCCAGAAGACTATTAAATTTCATAAGTCTAGCAATAGATTAAAATAAACCCCTTAATTTACAGTGCTTTCCATTTTATACGAATCAAATAAAATCTTGGTAAATCTCTAAAACATGCTAAAAAATACAAAAATCCTCTTGTTTGTGGCGATCTTTTCTTTTATTTTTGGGAATGGAGCCTTTTCGCAAATTGCCCCAAAAGTAATCGACTCTATGGTCACAGATGCGTTGAAAAAATTTCAAGTAGCAGGAGTTGCAGTTGCTGTAGTTAAAGACGGCAAGGTAATTCACCAGAGAGGATACGGCATAGCTTCTGTTGCTACAAGCAAACCAGTAAATGAATACACCAACTTTCAAATAGCATCCAACACCAAGGCTTTTACCTCTGCCGCTTTGGCTATTTTGGAGGATGAGGGCAGGCTAAAATGGACAGATAAGGTCAAAGACTATATTCCAGAATTCAAGATGTACAACGATTACATAACCGAAAACTTCAACATTCAGGATTTGTTAACGCACCGAAGTGGACTTGGGTTAGGTGTAGGTGACCTGATGTTTTTTCCTGATGGCTCAAATTTTACAGTTAAAGATGTGGTCACAAGCTTTCAGTACTTCAAACAAAAATCAGCTTTCCGCACACAGTTCGATTATGACAATCTACTCTACATCGTAGCAGGTGAAATAATTGCTCGTGTCAGCGGAATCAGCTATGAATTATTTGTACAAAAAAGAATTATCGTACCATTACAGATGAATCGAACATTTGTTGGAAGTCTGTTGACCGACAGAAACAACCTTGCCATTCCTCATTCAACAGAATCCGGAATGATAAAAACTATTGATGCCTATAACATAGGAATTGGTAGTGCCGCAGGTGGCATATATTCAAATGTAGCTGATATGACAAAATGGATATTGGTTCAACTCAACAATGGAAAATATGGTCATGAATTAAAATCCAGCTTGTTTTCAATGAAAAATCAGCGTGAAATGTGGCGCCTTCATACTGTTGAAGAAACCAGTACATTTCCAAGATACAATTCTCATTTCAACGGCTATGGGTTGGGATGGAATCTTTCAGACATGAAAGGAAATCTGAGTGTTTCACATACAGGTGGGCTCCCAGGCATGTTATCAATTGTTACGATGGTACCCGATATGAACCTAGGCATTGTAATATTGACAAATACTGAGAGCGGAGGTGGTGGACTATTACGTGCAATCTCAAACACTTTAATCGATAGTTATTTGGGATTGGATGATTTTGGTTGGGTTGATAAATATGCAACGTATTTTACTAAAAATAAAGAAAAAGGCGATGAAGTTACCCAAGCTACTTGGAAAAAAGTAGAGTCTTCAAAAAATATAAAGATAACCAACGAAGACTATATTGGAATATACGAAGACAAATGGTTTGGCAAAATGGAAGTCTTCATGAAAGAAAACCAACTTTGGATAAAATCTTACCGATCTCCAAAATTGAATGGCCCTATGCTTTATTACAATGCAAATACATTTGCGATTAAATGGGAATACACAGCCATGAACTGTGATGCATTTGCAATGTGCACTTTAGATGAAAAGGGAAAGGCACAAAGCATAAAAATGAAAGGAATTTCACCAAATATTGACTTTAGTTTCGACTTTCACGATTTGGACTTGCAAAGAGTTGAAAAATAAAAAACATTACCTACGCTTATCAATCAAGTGGCTCATCCTCTTTGAAAGCATCCGGTAATTCCAATGCTTTAACAGACTGCACTGCATTTCCGGCAATTCCTTTTATGGAACCGTAAAAGTCTATGGTATTGGTGATTACTTTTTCAAGCTGTTTTTCGCGTTCTTTCCAAATGCGCTGCATTGCTCGTTTTTCATATTCCATGCCTTCTTTCATTGAAGAAAAGCCCTCCACTATTGCTTCGACCTGCATACGGAAAGTGTTGCTGGTTAAAAAATCATACAGCATGTGCATTTTGTCTCCCCTATTTTCCTGTGTGCTTGCTACAATGCTCAATTGTATAATCGATTCACGCAAAACAGTACAAAGTCCTTTGAATTCATCATATGTGCAAATCCAAATGCCGTCTTTTAGTCCCAGCCTTCTTAAATCTGCGGGCATCGCTTCAGTTACCAAAACACCAATATCTGCATTCTTTTCACGCATATCTGCTTTAAATTTTTCTATCCAGATAGCTTGAAAATCTTTAGTTCTCTTGCTTTCGTAATATATAGTTCCACAATTTTGCCGACTTCGGGTATTCACGATTTGGATACAATCTCCTCCCCTCGCACCTTTCTTAATTTCCTCAATTGTGTCCAGAGGAAACTGATTAACCAACCATTCTTCTACAGCAAGCTCCAATATTTCACCTTGAAGTTGCATGGATCCTTGGTCCTGCTTTCGCTTCATTTCTTCAGTAAGTCGTTTTTGATCTTCAAACTGCTTTTGCAGTTCTTTGAATCGAAGCTCATTTTTATCTTCTTCAGATTTCTTAATCTTTTCTTTTTCGGTTGACAGAATATCGTTGAGGCGCTTTTGAGATTCAGCTTCTACAGCTTCTCTCAGCTCAGATTTCTCGCGTTTTAAAGTTTCAATTTCAGCTTTGGTCCTATTCAATTCTTTAATTTTTTCGGACTTTTCATTGAGTTCCTTTTGCAGGGCTTGAAATTGATCAGACTGTTCTTCGGCAAGTTTGGCTTTTATTTTGGTTTCAATAGAGATACGTTCTTCTTTGAGTTGCTTGTCTAATCTTTCTTGAAATAGCTCATTCTCCTGCTTTTTCTTCAATTCAAAATTAGAAATATCCTGACTCAGCTTTATTTGTTCTTGCTCAAATCTCTTTTTTTCGACATCCAGTTGAGATTGATACTTCTGTTTGATATCTTCTTCAAGTTGATGAGCAAGAATATTTTGAACATTGATTACATTTCCACAATTGGGACATTTGATTTTACTTGAATCAGACATAATTATCAATTTTAGCAAAAGTACAAAGCATCCAAGAAATAATATTTCATAAGAACAAAGAAACCCAACAAATATATACACGTGATCCAAAACCTGATTTTAACCTTTGGGGCGATGAAAATCTCTGATTTTGTTGAGGTCTTACCTCCTACGAGTCTGATGGGATTATAGGAGTCGTCAGACCCAACAAATTTTTGGAACAAGCAAAAATTTCGTCGATTTAGCGTCTAAGGCTGAATTTGGGTTAAAACGATCTCTTCAAATTGAAAGGAAACACTTTCGCTTCGACCCAAAAGCATTAAAGTTTGTTTCTTTGCATTATGGCAGGAAAGCAACTATTTTCGGCACTTCAGAATAGGGACTTCAAGTATTTCCTTGGGGTAAGATTTTTTAGCACTTTTGGAGCTCAAATGGTGTCCACGCTCATGGCATGGCAGGTTTATGCTATTACCAAAGATCCTTTAGCGTTAGGACTTATTGGGCTTTTTGAAGTTCTTCCATTTATGGCTTCAACCTTGTTTGGTGGTCATTTCGCCGATCGAATTTCAAGAAAGAAGATCATATTGGTTTCTCAATTGCTTTTGTTGTCTTGTTTTGTCAGTTTGTATTTTTTGTCACACTATGAGTTGGTCGGTGGTATAAAAAAGATTGTGTGGCCTATTTACCTGATTAACGCCATCACTGGAGTGGCCAGAGCCTTCTTATTTCCAGCAAACTCCGCATTACGAGCAAATATTATTAAAGGCGACGATATTCAGAACAGCATTGCATGGAATGTGAATACCTGGTATTTTGCTGCAATTACTGGACCTGCATTGGCTGGTATCCTTTATGATCCACTTGGAGTTTCAAATTGTTACTTATTGGCTTGCTTAATTTACGTGATTGCAATAATTTGCGTGATACTCATTCGTGAAAAAGGGATTGTGGTCAACCAAATCAAAGAGAATTTATTTGCCAGCTTGTCCTCTGGGATAAAATTTGTTTTTAGTAATAAAGTAGTATTTGGAGCAATATCATTGGATCTGTTCGCCGTTTTATTTGGAGGAGTAGTGGCAGTTCTACCTGTCTTTGCAGCTGAAATATTGCACATAAATGCTACAGGGCTTGGGATACTTCGAGCAGCACCTTTTGCAGGCTCTTTAATATCAGGCTTGATAATAGCGTCCAAGCCATTGAAAGGCAAAGTAGGAATAACCCTACTTACTTCAGTACTTTTGTTTGGACTCACCAATTTTCTTTTTGGCATTTCGACCAACTTTATTTTTTCCGTGGCGATGATGGCACTGAGTGGCTCTGCGGATAATGTTAGTGTTTTCATTCGGCATACTATTATGCAGATGTATGTGCCAGATGATATGCGTGGACGAGTATCAGCCGTAGAGGGAATATTTATATCATCGAGCAATGAATTGGGAAGCTTTGAATCAGGATTTGCGGCAAAAATTATGGGCTTGGTACCGTCTGTCATTTTTGGTGCAATAATGACCTCCTTATCCGTTGTAGTTACATATCGATATATACCAGCCATCAGAAAACTTAAATGGTAGTGCTTTGATCTGATTGATTCAGCAAATAGTCGGATATTCAGGTTTTAATGCCTCAATGGATTTATATTTGTACAAAATTTTTAAAAGTAAATTATGATCAGATTTAGATTAGCACTTTTGGCTAGTGTGATTATTGGTTCTTCGATTTCTTTGATTGCACAATCCAAGGGATTTGATTACACAGGAATGGATAAATCCTTCAAGCCAGGCGATGATTTTAACCAGTACATCAACGGAACTTGGTTGCGAACAACAGAAATACCTGGAGACCAGTCTCGTTGGGGTTCTTTTATCACTTTGAATGAAGAAAACAACAAGAAGCTGCGTTTGATTATGGAGGAAGCTGCAAAAGCTGCAAGCGAAATTGGCTCACCTCAACAAAAGATTGGTGATTTTTATTTTTCAGCGATGGATACAAATACAATTGAAAGATTGGACTTCGATCCTGTCAAAAAATATTTTGGCCGTGTTGATGTTATCAAAGATTTAAAAGGCATTATCAAAGAGGCTTCGATTATGCACACCCTAGGTTTTGACCCATTATTTGGATTTTACGCTTACCAAGATGATAAGAATAGTGAAAAAGTGATCGCACAGTTTGGACAAGCATCATTAGGCTTACCTGAAAAAGGTTATTACTTTGACAACGACGCCAACAAAGAAAAAATCCGTGTAGAATACAAGAACTACATAAGCAAGTTGTTTGAATATATTGGCTACGATAAGGCGAAAGCTGGACAAACTTCAAAAGCAATTTTTGAATTTGAAACAGAATTAGCTAAAGTATCGAAAAATAATATTGAACTACGAGATCCTGAAGCGAATTATAATAAATTCACGGCTTCTCAATTAGCAAAAATGATTCCTAATCTTGGATTCGATAATATTCAGACAAACCTGAGAATACAAGAGGATACATTCTTGATGGGTCAGCCAGAATTCTACAAGTCTTTGAATACAATTTTGGCCAAAACATCTCTTCAAACTTTGAAGGATTACTTGAAATTGGAATATATTAATGGTTTAGCTCCTTATTTGAGTAAGCGTTTTCAGACTGTTGCTTTCAATTTTTCCAAAGAATTCAGTGGACAGAAAAAACAACAAGAAAGAGGTAAGAGAATGGTCAATCTCGTAAATGGTAAATTAGGAGAGCTTATTGGTCAAGTTTACGTTGAGAAATATTTCCCTGCTGCCGCAAAAACGAAAATGCTAGAATTGGTAAAAAACCTTCAAGCTGCCTATGAAGTGAGAATCAAACAAGCTGATTGGATGGATTCAGTAACCAAAGACAAGGCCATTACCAAACTTAATGGGATGCTGTTAAAGATAGGATATCCAGACATTTGGAAGGACTACACCAAATTGCAGGTAACCAGAACAGGTTTTATCCAAAATGTCATAAATGGAAACATGTTTTCATATATGGAGATGATTGCAAAATTACAAAAACCAGTAGATAAAAATGAATGGTTGATGTCTCCTGCAATTGTAAACGCATACTACAATCCTCAAACCAACGAAATTGCTTTTCCTGCTGGAATTCTTCAACCTCCTTTCTTTGACATTGAAGCAGATGATGCAGTCAATTATGGCGCAATTGGTGCAGTAATTGGTCATGAAATGACACATGGATTTGATGATCAGGGAAGATTGTATGATGCTTCAGGTAATCTTGGCGATTGGTGGACGAAGCAAGATGCAGATAATTACAAGATCAAAGCTGATAAGATAATTCTTCAATACAGTGCATTTACGGTTTTTGATACTGTCCATGTTAAAGGCGACCTGACACTTGGGGAGAACATCGCAGATATTGGAGGAATAGCAATTGCATATGATGCCTTCAAACAAACCGCTCAAGGAAAAGGAACTGATTTGATAGATGGATTTACTCCCGACCAAAGATTTTTCTTCGGCTGGGGACAAATTTGGCGTTCAAAAAACACAGTCAAGTTTCAAATGAATCGAATTAATACAGATGTGCATTCTCCTGAAGAATTCAGAATCAATGGTGCATTGAGTAATTTTACACCCTGGTACAATGCCTTTGATGTAAAAATGGACAACAAGATGTATCGTAAAATAGAAGATCGAATTTCCATCTGGTAATCCAACTACAAATATTTTAAAAAACACCTTGCAGATGAATTTGTGAGGTGTTTTTATTTAGCCATTTCTCTTTTATAATACTACGTTTGGATGGAGTTATGTAATTTTTTCTCACCGTAGTTGGTTAACAATAAACTACTTGCCGAAATACCTATTACTGCCAATAAAACATTATCATTTAGTCCGTATATTTTATGAATAGGAGCAATACCCAAAAAAAGTAAGATATTGATTAATCCACGCGGTGCAATGAAAACAGTCGGAAATAAAACTTCCTTATTCAAGAAGTATATAAAGCCGAATCTCAAGGAATAAACAATGATCATAATTATTGAAGCCATCTTCCAAACTTCTAGGTCCATCATATTCTCAATGTGGATTGAATAACCGAACATTACAAAAAATAGGGTTCGCAATACAAATGAGGTTTCAGCTAGAAGTGATTTCAACAATTCCAATTGCTTGTCCAATCTTTCTATTTTGAAAACCCCTTCTAATTGTTTTGGTATAAATAATTCAGCATTGTTGATGAATAAGCCAAAAAACAAAATGAGCACTAGAGCGGACAGATGCAATTCTTTAGCAATTCCATAAGCTAAAGTTAATATCGAAATTATCATAAAAAACTTTATCCTTGTAGTTATGTATTCCATCAAATACAACAGAAAAAAACATAATATTATCGATACTGTAATGATCTTTATTGTTTCCCAAACAATATGCACCCCTGTAAAGATGTTGGGAAAGTCAGGAATTAATGCTGCGTTGATCAAAAGGATTCCTATAATATCAGCCAATGTGGAATCATAGACTGTAAAATCTCTGACTTTGAGCCTGAATCTATTCGCCGCAGGAATGGCTATGGCAGAACTAATGATAGAAAAAGGTATGGAATTTATAAAAGCTTTCGTAAAATCCACCTGGAAGAAATTCATAAACCCAATTGTAAATAGGAGTATTGAGCTTAAAGTTATTGCCGAAGAAGTCAAAAGAATACGTCGTAATCTCGGCCAGTCATCATTGGACAACTTAAGTTCTAAGGCACCATCCAAAACAATTAATATTAGGCCTAGAGTTCCTACAAAGGGAAGAAACTTTTGAACAGGAATTTCAGTTAAACTATATGCATCACTAAAATATCTTAATGCTATCCCACCGCCTAGCATAAACAATACAGTTGGTAATCTCAACCTTGCAGATATAATTTCAAACAAGTATGAGACAACAACCAAAAGACTTAAAAATATGAGAAGTTTATTGATGTCCATCATGAAAAAAACACAAAAGTAAATTATTCTTAACTTAAGCGCTCATGAAACTATCTTTCCGTAATCTTTTAATAGTTATTTTAGTACCTTTTATGGGGTTGACTAATGCGCAAGTAATTCCAACCAATAGGATTGTTGATTGGTCAGGTGCAGGATTAAATGGAACAAAACCCACCTATCAAAAGATGATTTTTCTGAGTGATTTCGGGGTGGACAGTACTGGATTAATATCATGTGACCAAGCCATGAATTTGGCGATACAGTCTGCAAATAATCAAAGTGCCAGAATCATGCTTGGACAAGGAACTTTTTTGTTCAAAAAACCTATTTCCCTCATAGATTCTATCCTAATTCAAGGGGATGGATATCAAAATACGTCCTTAATTTTTGATCTTGATCCTAATCTGGAGCAAGATGCTTTTCAAATATATGGAGAGTGGACTAATCAAACCTTCAACATCCAAAACGACATCAACTTAAATGATTCAATTTTCATCGCTCAATCTGATTTCAATTCAAATGATTTCCTTTACATTCAATTTAATGACAGTTCGCTTGTAAATAATTCATGGGCAAGAGGGCATGTAGGTCAACTGTGCAATGTAAAGGACAAGAACAATGATACAATTTGTATTGAAGGTAGATTCCGTAGAGAATTCCTTATTTCCAACCATTCAACAGCTCGCAAAATTAAACCAATCGAATGGTGTGGCATTGTATGTTTGTCAATTGAAAGAGCTGATACAGCGTTAGGAACCTCTGCCAATATAGGTTTTCAATATGCTCGAAACTGCTTTGTTGAATCTGTTAATAGTCATTACTGCAATTTTGGACATGTACGTACGGATGTTAGTGCTCAAATTGAAATTTCTGATTCGTATTTTCAAGAAGCCAATGATTATGGCGGCGGCGGAAAAGGATATGGGGTGGTGTTTATGAGTGGCAGTGGAGCATGTAAAGCAGAAAATAATATTTTTAGAAAGCTGAGACATTCTATGTTGCTTCAATCAGGAGCCAATGGAAATGTATATGCCTATAACTACTCCATTGATCCATTTTGGACAGGAACCTCATTTCCCTCCAACAGCTCAGGTGATTTAGTTTGTCACGGTAATTATCCATTTGCAAATTTATTTGAGGGGAATGTAGCCCAAAATCTGGTCATTGACGATTCACATAAAGACAATGGCCCATTCAATACTTTTTTCAGAAACAGACTGGAGACATACGGGATTTTTATGAATAATAATCCGGCGTCAGATTCTCAGAATTTCATCGGAAACGAAATAACAGCATCAATTCCCTTTTTAGGATATATATTGAATGGCAGCAATCACTACACTTATGGGAATAATGTTAAAGGTACTTGTACACCAGTGGGAACAGAGAATATTGCCATTGAGTCCATGTACTTAATGCCAACAGCAGATTTTCTAAAATCGAAAATTTTGCCATTGATTGGCTATCCGAAAGATTATAAAATGAACCAAATTCCAGCCCAAGAAAGGTATTTAAGTGGGCAGTTGATTGAAGGTTGCGGAATAACAACATTCCTCAATAACAATCTAACAAATATTCAAAACTTCAACATATTTCCAAACCCAACTCATGGGCCCCTGAATATTATCTTTTCAGATGCTGCCAATAGCTATTCAATTGAGATCAATTCAATTAATGGTACTCCGTTATTGCAACAGAATATGAAAGGTAATGGAGCAATTGACTTAAGTGGTTTGAGTTCCGGTATTTACATTATTAAAATTACAGATATAAAAATAAGAACAACCGTAAGTCAGCTAATTATCAAATCTATTTAAGGTATTTGTTCAACCAATTTATAATTTCATGATGGAATAAAATGGTGTTCTGAGGAGACTTAATCCAATGATTTTCGTCAGGAAACAAGACCATTCGCGAAGGAACATTCTTCAATTGCGCAGCTTGAAATGCTTGCATACCTTCTGTAACTGGTACTCTGTAATCCAATTCGCCATGAGTTATCAAAATTGGAGTATCCCATTTATTAACAAACTGATGGGGAGAGAATTTTGAATAGCTTTTGTTAGACTTATCCCAATAAGGTCCTTTTAAATCCCAATTGCCAAAAAACACTTCTTCTGTAGTACCATACCAGCTTGTAAAATTAAACATACCCGCATGAGCCACAAATGATTTGAATCGCTTGTTGTGATTGCCTGCCAACCAATAAACCGAATAGCCACCAAAACTTGCACCCAATGCACCAAGTTTCGCCTTGTCAACGTAAGGTTCCTTTGAAATATCGTCAATAGCACTCAATAAATCAGTCATTGCTTGCCCGCCGTAATCTCCACTAATATCGTCATTCCAGGCTCTACCAAATGAAGGCAAACCTCTTCTATTAGGCGCGACAACTATATATCCTTGGGCTGCCAATAATTGCAAGTTCCATCTGTAACTAAAAAACTGATTTACAGCGCTTTGAGGCCCACCTTGACAATATAGTAAGGTAGGATACTTCTTAGTTGGGCTAAATCCCGGAGGGTAAACTACATAAACCAACATCTTCTTCTTGTCACTGGTAGTCACCATCCTTTTTTTGACATCACCTTTACTTACTCTCTCCCAATCGGCTTTGTTTACAGTCGTAAAGTTCGCTTCACGTCCATCCATATCTACTACTACCAGCTCCAAAGGGCTGCTTAAACTTGTTTTTTCGGCTACAATCAAATCTTTACCCAATACAAATGAGCCATAATTTTGATCAGAACCTGTCAATTGAGAAACCTCTTTCCTCAAGATATCATAATATGCCAATTGAACAGTTGCTTGCTTTTCTATTGTAAAGTATATTCTCTTTCCATCAGCTGACCATCTGGGCGCGTCAGCTTCAAATTCAATAGACTTGGTAGCATCTGTTACATTTACCTTGTCACCAATTCTTATAAAAAAAACTCTGTTCTTATCTGACTCAAATCCGTCGCGTTGCATACTATTCCAGGCTATGAATATTCCATCAGGCGAGAAAGTAGGATTTGTATCATATCCGGCATTCGGGTAACTGATATTGTCAGTTTTCTTGCTTAAAACATTATAGAGATAAATATCAGAATTTGTTGATTGGGCGAATTCTTTGCCTGATTTTTTCTTACAAGTATATGCTATGAACTTTCCGTCTGGAGACCAGGTTATTTGTCCAATATCCCCCATGGGACTGAGTGGGCTGTCAAATGGTTCGTTCATAATATTAACGGGAGTGCCTTCCAAGCCGCCATTGCTGAACTTAGCATAAAATACATTGCTAAAGTTTTCATCCTCGAAATGATCCCAATGCTTGTACATCAGATCGTCATAAATTCTTGCCGTGTTTTTTGGTAAATTAGAATAAATTTCTTGAGTTGTCTTTTTAAATTTTACGTCTCGAGTAAATAAGATCATACTGTTGTCTTTACTCAGTTGAAATCCTGTCATTTGCTCTTCACTAACCTGTCTTGCTTCTTTAGTAGAAAGTGTTAACTCAAATAGTTTATCTCCCTTTAGATAATATACTTTACCTCCATCCTTGTTGAATCTGGCGTTATATTCAGAACCAGTTTCTGTGGTAATTAGCTCCGAAACTTCTGAACCTATATTTTGAGTATATAAATCTCTGGAAGATTTGTTCAATTCAACATCATAACGAGTTACTCCGAACAACACCGAAGATTTATCGGGACTGATATCTTCTAACCCTACTCTACCCAGCTTCCATAGGTATTCCGGAGTTAAGATAATTGGCTGTGCTGATAATAAGCCAGATAGCACAAAACTCAAAAGCAAAACTGATGTAATTTTTTTCATGATATATTTTTAAACAAACTATTTATTGTCTACTGAACTCAATTGAATCACCAGTTTTTAGATTATAACTTTTTGAAAATCCAGCATTTACTTCTACCACATAAAGTGCAGGCCCTGTTGAAGGCAAGGGGGCTTCCGAAAAAGGAATAGTGTTGGCTTGAATAGACACGATCTTCTTATCTTGCCCAACATAAATGATATCGAGCGATAAAATCGTGTTTTTCATCCAAAAGCTTTGTTGTACGTTGCTCTCCATTATAAAAACCATGCCCTGATCACTTGACATGACAGATCTGTTCATCAACCCGTTCATCCTTTCACCATCATTATCAGCAATTTCGATATCAATTTTGGCTTTTAGGGCTTGGGTGGTAACGTCTCTAAAAACTAATTCTCCTTCTTTTCTAAACACTTCTTCTTTTGTTAGTCCTGAATCACCAGATATGTTCCCTGTTTGCTTACCATCTTTGAAAAAACCTATAATACTTGGCAACAACCAACCACCTAGTAAAACTAAAAGCAACAACAATACAATTAGTGTTCTTGAGTTTGCTGGCCTTTTGGGTGCTGCTCTTTTTTCGAATGTAGCCATGATTTATTTTTTGAAATGCAAATTTAGGAATTTAAAGGAACAATCATTACAATCTATCTTACCTATTGTCAACAATCCTGCACCTTTAGTAGAAAGATCTTAGCTTTGCGGCTTCTTACAAAAGTTAATTGCAATGAGAGTCGCCATTTTAGACATGTACAATAATCTTCCAGGAAAACATGGCATTCGCTGTATTACGGACTGGTTGGGCAGCTATGACTTCATCACTGAAATCAATATGTTTAATGTTAGGGCGAAACATGAAATACCGTCCTTGGAATATGATATATACATAGGATCCGGGGGACCGGGTAATCCGTTGGAACTGGATTTAAACTGGACACCAGCCTATTACAATCTTATAGATAATTTGACTGATCACAACGGTAGAAATCCCAATGATCCAAAGTATTTTTTTGCTATCTGTCACAGTTTTCAGATGTTATGTGCACACTTTAATCTGGGCCAAATTGTCAAACGCGATCGGTTTACATTTGGACTTACAAAGATTAGCAAGTCATCAAATGGACAATTTGATCCATTATTGAATGATTTAGAAGATGAATTTGAAGCTGCTGAATTCAGGTATTTCTCTGTTATCAACCCAATAAAAATATCTTTGATAAAAACCGGAGCAGAAATCTTGGCTTTAGAATCCTTTCCACCCAATACTTCAGGCAACCATGAAATTGCAATTATGTCTGTCAAATTTTCAGATTATGTTTATGGAACTCAGTTTCATCCTGAAGCAGATAGACCAGGAATGTTGAGCAACCTAAGAAGTGAGCATACACGTCCTGAACTTCTCAAGAGCTTTTCTGCATTAGAGCTTGATCAATTAGATGTAATTTTTTCAACTACAAACAGCATAGCTCAGATCAACAAAACGATTTTACCAAATTTCATGAAAATCGTTACCGAAACTCAAGGTAGTTTGACAGGGAAAAATTAAAGGCAAAAATTAATAAGAAACTATCAATATCATCAACTTAATTGGTGACAAAGGCCTAATTTTGTACTCATGCATAACAAATACCGTCAAGTATTCAATGAGAATTTCACAGATGAAAAATACGAAAAGCTATTAGAATCTATCATCCAACAATTTGGAACAGAGGCAGGTTTTAGAATTGCTGAAACTCCAGTTTTTTTTGATTCAACCTTCCAAGGAAAGCTGGTTAAGGCATCGCAAGAAGTGATTGAAGTTCTTAAGGATCAAAACTATATAGAATTAGCAAATAAAGTAATCCCAAATAAATGGAATTGCAAAGGTGAATCTTCACATCCAAATTTCATTGTAGCTGATTTTGCAGTATGCAAAAATACAGAAGGCGATTTGCATCCAATGTTGATCGAACTTCAAGGTTTTCCCTCCATATTTTTTTTCCAGCTCGCTTTTGACTCCTTATACCGCGCTTCTTATGAAATTCCTTCAGAATTAAGTTCCTATTTTCCGGGGATGGACAGAGAAAATTTCAAACAATTACTTTCAGATATTATTTTGGCTGACCATCAACCACATGAAGTTATACTATTGGAACTTGAGCCTGAAAAACAGGCTACTTACGTTGATTTTATAGCAGCTGAGCAAGTATTGGGCATAAAAACCTGTTGTGTAACTGAGCTTTACAAAATTAAAAACAAGCTCTATTATAATGATTCCAAAGGAAATCCAGTTCTTATAAAGCGAATTTATAACCGAGTGATTGCTGAGGATTGGGCACAAAGACCTCACCTGAAAGCAAAATTTGAATGGACCGATGAACTCGATGTCACATGGGCTGGCCATCCAAATTGGTTTTTTAAATTAAGTAAATTCACTTTACCATTTATTAAATCCGAATTCGTACCTCAAACTTGGTTTGTGAATCAAATGAATGATATACCATCTGATCTTGAAAATTTTGTTTTGAAACCACTATTTGGATTTTCAGGTACAGGAGTTGTTTTTCACGTAAAACCTGAAGACCTAGCAGGACTAGATGATCCATCCAATTATATACTTCAACGCAAGGTAGAGTATTATCCTGGATTACAATCACTTGATGGAATGGTAAAAGCGGAAGTTCGGGTTATGATGTTATGGCCTGATAACCAACCAAATGCAATACCAACAACAAATCTCACACGTTTAAGCAGAGGAGAGCTTATTGGCGTAAAATTCAATAAAAACAAGACTTGGGTCGGAGGAAGCTTGAGTTATTTTGGTTCTTGAGCTTTTGGCAACAATTCCGTTTCTTCACCGAAGAATTGGACAAATTGCTTAAAGGCGGAAGCCATTTTGTCGTTCTTGGTAGCCTTCTGATACGTATCAACCAATCCTCTTAATGTCTGGTACATAAAGCTATCCATTTCAGCGACTTGAAAATCTTCTGTCCAAAGATCAATTTTCAAAGTATCCTTTGTTTCACCATCAAATAATGAAAGCAAAAATGCTTTAGATGCCTGAAAATTTTGAGATTCAGGATTTTCATCAGCTTTCCATTCGATGCTGTTGGGAACATTCTCTTCACTTAAACCAATTCTCAGAATGATATCTGAGTGTTTTTTTACTACATTGCTCATATCTGTTATTTTACTTCAATTTTATATTCACTTACTGCATATCCACCCCAAATGCCTAGACCTCCATTTATATTGGATTTTACACGGGTATAAGAAGAAAAAGGTCCCTGGTTGTTTCTGTTGAACTCCAAAGTATTCCAGTAATCAAAATGTGCCTTATCGATAGTTGTCCATTTGATTCGAACATTGGTCCCTACTCGGTAAAGTCCGAATGAAACTGGATTAAACCCGCCATTTACAGGTTCGCCTTTAGGCAAAGGAAATTTAAATTGCAGTCCATCAAAAAATTTATCGTCCTCTACCGATTGAAAACCAGGAATAAAGGGTCCTTCATTTATTGATGTGAAATACCTGTAAAAGTTGGCTTCATTGGGAATATCAGTGATATAAACTTGAAGTTGTCTCAATGTATCTGATGACTGACCAGGTGGCTGAACAAATATAAAAGAATCCAGTGGTATAAAATGGGGAATTGTAGTAGTGGCAGTCAGGATCTTTTGATCGGTTTTAACAAGCAGATCATACGACTTGCCAATCTCCCCGATCAATTGAAAACTGAGATCAATGTAAACGCAAAAATTGATTGATGTACTATCGAGATTGATATTCAAAGCAGCTGCAAATAATTCCTTTTGTTCAGCAGTTAAATCATTCAAGCACAATTCGGTAAATGGATAAACCTTGCCATCAACTTTAACTGAAACCTCAGCATTCTTTATAAATAATTCATCCAGTTGATCAGGATCTAGGATTGAAAAAAACGGGATACTTTTGGTAAGTATAACGTAGGGTGGTAAAATATTTTCACCGGCCTCGATACGTCCTTCCACCACTATTTGGTCTGGACTCTCCTTTATATCAGGAGTAAATTCTTGTTCACAAGAACTCAACACAGAACCTAATAAAAGTCCAATAAATATTTTATTCAAAGTTTTCATTGATTCCATTTAAAATTCCAAGTGATTGATGGGATGATCGGAAACAAAGATACCTTTACAGCTCTTGCGGTTGCAGTACCAGCAGAAATATCAGATTCAACATCAGTGTAAATAAAAGCAGGATTCAATCGATTATAAACGTTATAAACGCTAAAATTCCAACTAGATTTGAATTTCTTTGTTTTATAAAAAGCAGGATTATAAGTTACAGACACGTCCATCCTGTGATAGTTAGGAATGCGCGCACTGTTTCTAGTGCCATATTCTACATTGAGATTTTGCTCAGAGATAAAGAGGCTTTTTAAAGGAGTATAAGTATTGCCAGTAGCGTAAACGAAAACAGCACCAAACTCCCATTTGGGATTGAGCTGATAATTCAAAACAAAATCTACGTCATGAGTTCTGTCATACCGGACTGGGAACCAATTACCTTCATTGATTTCGGAAAAACTTCTTTCTGTTTTTGAATAGGTATAACCTATCCAACCATTCCATCTGCCTAGAACCTTACTAATAAGCAATTCAAATCCATAAGACCGCCCCTTGCCGTAAACAAAAGACCTTTCAACCTCTTCTGCAGGATTATTGACATAAAATTCGCTGTAATCGATTTGATCCCAGAGCGATTTATAATAGAGCTCAATAGAAGTTTCAATATTGTTGTCAAGAAAATTCTTGAAGTAACCTATTGCGTATTGGATTCCTCTTTGAGGCCTTACAAGGCTAGAGCTTGGCACCCAAACATCAGCAGGCAAAGTACTGTTCGAATTTGATACCAAGTGAATATACTGAGTGGTCGGCGTTACACTTGCCTTTATAGAGGACTTGTCAGGCAATGAATATTTCATGCTAAATCTTGGTTCTATCGCTCCATATGTTATAACCGGTTGAAGATCGTTAAAAACTTTATCTCCATCACTGGTGTATGGTCCAACCTGAGTAAATGCTGAAACACGCAAACCAATATTGGTACTCCATTTTGAGTTCCACTTGATATCATCTTGAACGTAGGCAGCATATTCCAAACCATATTTGGGTTTTAATGGGGACTTAAAGCTAATTTCCCCGTTAGATGCTTGTGCAATATTTGGAGTTAATGTGTGATGAATAGCCCATAAACCATAAGAGATGGTGTGTTTGTCAGAAGGGAAATAGTCAAAATCCAATTTAAGATTAAGATCCCTTACTCCACTGAAAACATCGACTTGAAAATCACCTTGACCACCACCCAAACTAAAATCGTAGTCGTTGTAAATCAAACTCAAATTCATAAATAACTTATCATGAAATAAGTGATTCCAACGCATGGTTGCAGTAGAATTTCCATAAGGCAATCGAAGTGAAAAATCACGTTCACTTGAACGAAAAGTTAATATATCTCTTCCAAAGTATCCTGAAAAATATAAGCGATCTTTGTCAGAGAATCTGTGATTCACCTTTAAGTTAAGATCATAAAAATAGTAGTTGGTTCCTGCAAAATTGGTAGATTTTAAAACGGGCTGAATCAAGTCAAAAAGGTAGGTCCTCCTGCCTGAAATCAGAAATGATGACTTATTCTTCTGAAGTGGCCCCTCTATGGTCAATCTACTTGACACTATTCCAATTCCTCCTTCAACTTTATACTTATTCATATTACCTTCCTTCATTTGAATATCCAAAACTGAAGAAAGTCTCCCTCCATAACTCGCTGGCATCCCACCTTTATATAGGGTAACATTCTTAATGGCATCAGAGTTAAAAACTGAGAAAAACCCAAGCATGTGTCCTGCATTGTAGACATTGGCTTCATCGAGCAAAACCAGGTTTTGGTCTGGTGCCCCTCCCCTTACAAAGAATCCTGAGAATCCCTCATTCCCGAATTGTACTCCTGGAAGCAATTGTAAAGCTTTTAAGATATCAACTTCACCAAACATGGCTGGAATCTTCTTTATCTTGTCAATTGACAATGAAATGGTACTCATTTCAGTGCTTTCAACATTTTTGTCAGCTTGTTTTGCAGTTACCACAACTTCTTGAACCAAAATTCCTTCAATTAGGTTAACGTTCAACCTTTGATTAATTGATGAAAGAATTTTAATTTCAGAAGAATTAAATCCTGTATAAGAAAATCTTACTACCGTGGCATTTGTTGGAATCTGTAAACTGTAGAAACCGTAATCATTGGAAACTGTCCCTCTGCCTTGAAATTGTGGAAGCGAAATATTAACACCGATAAGCGTCTCACCACTGGCAGAATCTCTGACATAACCACTGATAGTAAAAAATGTATTTTGTGCCAAAACCCTACTGCTACCAAATACAAACCAAACGATACTAAGCACAACTATGAAATATTTCATGTAGCAAAGGTACTAAAAGCTGTTACTGCCAAGATCAAACATGGCCTTACAACATCAAATAGGTATGGAATGTTTGGCGCTTTGACAATCAGTTGATCTATTTCTTCATAATTTCCTTGTCCAGAAGAAAGCTATCAATTACTTCCTCCAATTGCTCAGGCGATATTCGCTTACTGATAATCTTGTGGTTGCGATCAAGGATGAATATCATTGGTGTTTGTGTTACTTTGTACAGACTGTAGTAGCCACTCGATACAGTTGGATCAATTACATTAATGAAACCATCCATGTTTTTCTCCTTAACAAAGTCCCAGCAGGTGCTCGCTTTATCTGAAAGGGCGGTGCAAACTGCAAACATTTTAACATTTTCTCCTTTGGCCTTCAATTTCTTTTCCCATGCAATAACCGTAGGCATTTCTTTTTTACAATGTCCACATTCAGGATTCCAGAACATGAGCACCGTATAGTCTGCATCAACATCGTATAAATTAATATTTGTACCGTCTTGCTTAAACATCTTAATATTTGGAGCTGTTTTTCCTATCAAAATAGGTTTTAGCTGGCGGGCCTCCTTCATGATTTTGTTCAGTTGTTCTTCTTCTGTCCAAGGTGCCAATCCTTTTCCGTAATAGTTTTCTACGATACACACATACACCCCATCGAATCCAACAATATTAGTTTTGGCATAGAAATTCAAGAAATGAATCAAGTAAAACTTGAAAATTTCTTCATTTGGTTGCATCAATTTTAATACTTTGTCAATTGAAGCGCAGACAGTGTCAGGATGTTGAACACTAAGTTTGTTGATAAAGTAATCGACCTTTTGAAACAACATTGAACTGCGAAGCAATTTCTCATTTGCCAGTGGAAGTTGATCAAAATAATGATCCTTATAATAATAGTAACGTTTGATCTTTTTCAGACTATCTGACAGTTCATTAAATTCTGGAACTATGATATCTTGGCTGCCTTTAATAATAAGGCCCATCAAAGAACCTGGATCTTTTGAGCAAATGAGGTCTTGATATTGCCTCACTCCCTCATTTATTTTATCCAATTCTTTCGATAATTTATCTTTTTCAGTTTGAGACGTAGCTGCATCAATTTTGGCTCTAATCCCTTCAACTTCTACCCTTTTGTTGTCGATAAAACGCAAATAATCATAAAATATGGTGTTGTATTTTGAACCTTTGAACTTACAGGTTTTTAATGGCTCCTTACCATTTGCCTCCAAACTGAAGTTTTGATCATTGTCATCTATCAATACTTGAAAATATTGATTTTCTGGCTTCATCAACACGATATATACACCAGGCTTTAAGGATTCAGTTCCTTTAAATATAAAAACTCCATCGCTGTTGATATTGGTAGAGTCCTTGATGTACGACTTATCGCCTAGTTGAAAACCCAAAATCAGTTGCTTTTCAGTATAACCTTCTAATTTAACCTGAATTTCATAGCCGCCTACAGCGTAAATCATGTTAATACAAACAAAAAACAATAAGTTAAACAGTGACTTTAAGTAAAAGGATTGATTCATTTCTTAGATTGAGTTATTATTACACCACAAAAGACGACAATTAGTAGTAAAATGTTCTATTAACGAAGTGTTAAAATTATGTTTTGCGTGTAGACAAAAGGAATAGTACAGCCATTCTGACCGCAACTCCATTTTCTACTTGGTCCAAAATAATAGAATGTTCAGAGTCTGCAACATCTGAAGTTAATTCCACTCCTCTGTTGATTGGACCAGGATGCATGATAGTTATTTGCTTGTCCAATTGGTTAAGCATAGCGCGATTGATGCCGTAATAAAGAGAATACTCTCTAAGGGAAGGAAAATATTTTATGTCTTGCCTTTCCAATTGAATTCTTAAAACATTGGCGACATCACACCATTTCAATGTCTCCAGAACATTAGAGGAAACTTCAACTCCCAAAACAGAAATATATCTTGGAATTAAAGTTGGCGGACCACATACTCTGACCTTGGCTCCAAGTTTAATTAAGCAATAAATATTACTCAAAGCTACCCTAGAGTGAAGCACATCACCAATGATAGCAATTTTCTTGCCTTCTAAGCTGCCAATTGCTTCCATCATGGAGTAAGCATCCAATAATGCCTGAGTAGGATGTTCATGAGTACCATCACCTGCATTAATGACATTTGCATCAATATGTTTGGCCAGATAATTTGCCGCACCAGGCGCAGCATGACGCATGACAACCATATCCACCTTCATGGATAAAATATTATTAACAGTATCCAATAAGGTTTCCCCTTTGGTTACTGAGGACGAACTTGCTGAGAAGTTGACTACATCAGCACTCAACCTTTTCTCTGCCAATTCAAAAGACAAGCGAGTTCGAGTGCTGTTTTCAAAGAAAATATTTGCAACGGTAATATCACGAAGCGAGGGAACTTTTTTTATAGGTCTATTGATTACTTCTTTGAACTCCTTTGTGGTTTGGAAAATCAAATCCAAATCATTCAAATTTAGATCCCTGATACCTATCAAGTGTTTGGTGCTGATACTTCCGCTCATATTTCTTCATCTTTAGCTGGAAACAATAATACCTGGTCTATACCTTCAATGTTTGCCCATTCCACACGAACATATTCTTTGTAAGGTGCGTCCAAAAATATTCCTGTATAATCAGCCTTAATTGGTACTTCTCGATTGAATCTTCTATCAACCAAAATCAATAATTCCACCGAGTCAGGTCTTCCATAATCCAATAATGCGGTTAACGCCGCAGTAACTGTTCTTCCTGTATAAAGCACATCATCTACCAAAATAACTTTTTTTCCTTCAACAATAAAATCCATTTCCGTCACGCTTGCTGAAAGGGGTTTAGATCTTGCTTTATAATCGTCTCTGTAAAAAGTTATATCAAGCTTTCCATGTTGGATGTTGGTGACATTCAATTCGGCTAATTCTTGCACGAGTCGAGTGCTCAATGCTGATCCTCTAGGCTGAATTCCGATAAGACAGGAGTTCGAAAAATCGCCATGATTTTCTATCAATTGATGACTCAATCTTTTAAATGTAAGTGAAAGTCTGGTAGAATCTGCCAGAACGGTTCCTTGTTGCATGGAGCAAAGATAATTTAGATATGGTACATTTGCAGATATCTTATTTCAGTTTAAACTGTTGCTACTGATTTTATTAACCTTTATTGATTTGCAGGACTAATCTGGCAAAGAACTTGGTGGCATCAATGCATATTTATTTATAGAAAATATAAGCTACCATTGGGCACATATAATTCCTGCGGTTATTGCAACATTCAAGGATTCAGCAATACTATATTTAGCGTTTTCAATTTTTAGTACTTCTTTAGACCAATCAAGAATATCGGGTGGCAGGCCGTGAGACTCACTTCCAAATAAGACCAGATTAGCCTTAATAAGAGACTTAGATTCAAATTTTTGGCCAGAAATATCCATAGCCACGCTGATGGTTTGAGGCATGATGTTCTGCAATTCTTCATTTGTAACTCCAACAACTTTTGACTTAAAAATAGAGCCCATACTGGCTTGAACAACTTTAGGGTGAAATTGATAAACAGATTTAGAGGAAAGAAGTATTTGATCTATTCCAAACCACTCAGCAGTTCTTATAATTGTACCCAGATTACCAGGATCAACTATTTCATGTAAATAAATTGATTTAGGCGCATTGGAATCAAATAAAAATGGAGCAGGGACTCTGCAAATAGCCATAATACCTGGTGATGTCTTCAAGGACGATATAAGATCTGCATCTCTGGCATTTATAGAGACAACTTCAATATTTTGATAATTGTGACAAAAATCTTTATAAACTTCTATGTCGTATCTGGAAGAATCCACTAGCAAGGTCTCCACTTTATCAGCATAATGTTCAACCGCCATAAGGCAGGTTTTAACACCTTCAACCATAAAAATTCCTTGTTCTCGAATTTCCTGACTTTCTTTAAGTGAACGGTAAATCTGTATTTTTTGCTTTGTTATCAATGCAGTTTCAATTAGTAAGGTTACTTTAGCGTTTTATATTCTGATGTGTAAGTTACGAACAAAAAAGTATTGGGGCAGTTCTAAATTATTTATGCTTGTCTTATCAGGCATGCTTACGGCTTGCTCAGTAAACAAATACATACCTGAGAATCAGGTTCTTTTAATACATCAAGAAATGCATTTGCTCGCTGATGATAATTTGGTAGACAAGAAAAAATTATCGCTTGCTCTAAAAAAACAGTTGATTGGCCTATCAAACCCTAAAGCTTTAGGCTTCTTTTATATCCGACAACGGATCTGGTACAGACTACAAGATCCTGGTGACACTTTAAAATGGGATAGGTTTCAATTTAAAAATATTGCCAAGTCGCCTATTATGCTAGACAGCCAAATGATAAAGGCCAAAACCTCTGCACTTAACGCCGTCCTTGTAAACAATGGCCTGTTTGATGGAAAAGTTGAAACTAAAGTTGTAAGAAAAATAGATAAGAGAGGAGGACTTCAATTTAATGTTTACCCAGGAAAACAATACTTAATTGAATCCATTCAATATCTGTCAGAAGATTCTATAATTCAACAATACATTGATCCGTTAGCTAAGGGGACTTTGTTTAAAATTGGAAAAAGAGTTGAAGCGTCAACTTACGACTTTGAAGTATTGAGAATAACTAAAATATTGAAGAACGAAGGTTTTGCGGATATCAATAAGAGCCATTTTAAACCAGTAATTTGCGACACCACAGGCGGAAGCGCAAAAATTAAATTGGTTATTCTGCCTCCTGTTCAAGGAAAATGGCATAAAAAATATGTTGTTGGAAATGTGAATTGTTATGTGGATTATCTTCCCAATCAAATCGATTCATTTGAAGTCGATACAATTGTCAATGGCATACGTATTCTTGCCATTAAAGCTCCTGCATGTATAAGGCCGTCTTCTTTAGAGAAATTAATTTATATCAGGCCTGGAGAAGTATTTTCTCAAACCCAAATCGACTTTACTACCAAAAGACTATCTGCCCTACCATATTATAAGTTTTTAAGATTACGACCTGAACGAATCAACATTTCTAGTGATTCGCTTGACATTAATATACAACTTACCCCAGCCAGCCTCTACTCAACTGGTTACGATTGGGAATTCAATTCTGAAAATAACACCGGATTGAATCAATCATTAATAGGTACTGCATTCAGCGTAAATTTCAAGAATAGAAATTACAATCGGACAGGGACTACTGTTTCAACCAATGCCGAGTTAGGTTTAGCAATCAACTTGAGTCTTTCTGATTTGATCAATACCGTTGATTTCAAAATAAACAATGAGGTTAATATTCCTAGATTCAATAATTTTTTGGGCATTTACAGTAAATTGAATAAGACTATTATTCTAAAAAACCCCATAATGACAAATGGATTTTATCAAAGCATACGAAAACTTGCAACCACAACTGTAAATTCTGGTGTCAACTACACGAGGATCTTTAATCAGTATACCGTATTTGGTCTCAATCTAAATTATGGTATAGATTATCAAAAATCAAACAATGAAAGATACCAAATCAATCATTCTGGTATTACTTATTTGCGAACTAATTTAGAAAGTCAATTTAAAGAACTGATAAAAGATAATGCCTTTTTACTTCGAAGTTTGGCTGAAACCCAATTCTTTACTGGGCTACTTTTCAGAGACTTTACCTATCAATACAAGAGCACACCCAATATTTGGAATGAAGAGATTAATATTCGTTTCCAGGGGGAAATATCAGGCCTTGAAGTTTACACTGCTAACAAATTAGTCAATCTGGCCCGACAAAAAAACATAAGTTTCAACGAACAATTTCAATTTGCGCAGTTTACTAGACTTGAAATAGATAGTCGTTATAAAAAACAATATTCAAGTATTTTCACAGTGGCTGCCAGATTACATACAGGTATAACTAATCCTTTTGGGAGTCAGTCTCAAGTACCGTATGTAAAGCAATTCTTTGTTGGAGGTCCTAACAGCATGAGAGCATGGAGAATTCGAGAATTAGGTCCTGGTAGATTTTCTGATCCCGAAGCAGGATTTCCATTTTATCAACAAGGAAGTTTTTTATTGGAAACCAACCTAGAATTAAGGTTTAAACTTTTCTGGCTATTTTATGGTGCAATTTTTATAGATGCAGGAAATGTTTGGGAATTGAATGCTAGCTCTTATGATGGCAAAGGCGCTTTGAGATGGGATTCTTATAAAGACATTGCTATCGGAAGTGGTTTTGGCCTGCGGTTGGATATTAATTATATTATTTTGCGGTTGGATTCAGGAATAAAAGTGAAGGATCAAAGAACTTGGGTGCTAAAACCAAACAAGATACAATTGGCTGATTTTAACCCCAATTTAGCTATTGCTTATCCATTCTAGCGCAAAGTATTTTATCTATAGATTTTTGGTCCTTTTTTTAATATTGGGCTTTCTTTGACGGCCAAACTGTTTGCAGATCATACAATTTTCAACATCGTGTCCACGAGCTGGACAATATTCTCTTCCGTAAAAAATGATCTGAAGATGCAACTTGTTCCATGTTTCTCGTAGAAATAATGATTTCAAATCTTTTTCAGTGACATCTACGTTTTTGCCTGTGCTCAATGCCCATCGTTCTGCCAATCGGTGAATATGTGTGTCTACTGGGAATGCAGGAAATCCAAAAGCTTGAGACATTACAACAGATGCTGTTTTATGTCCAACTCCCGGTAATGCTTCAAGCGCTTCAAAAGTATTCGGCACATTCCCACCATGTTTATCAATAAGTATCATAGACAAAGAATGAATCGCTTTGCTTTTGGCTGGCGACAATCCGCAAGGATAAATTACTTCTCTGATTTCTTCAATAGTTAAGTTTACCATATCAGTTGGGTTATCCGCCTTGGCAAACAGTAAAGGAGTAATAGTATTCACACGAGCATCAGTGCATTGAGCGGACAATAAAACTGCAATGAGCAAGGTGTAGGAATCTTTATGCTCTAATGGTATTGGAGTTTCAGGATACAAATCGTTAAGGATTAATCCTATTTCTTGAGCTTTTTGCTTTCTTGTCATTTTGCTATTAACTCCTCAATAAACAACATGGTGTCCTTACCATCGGCATATTCATCAATGAAAGGGTGCTGAGCCATACCGGGTAGCACTGTTGAAACTCCCTCTAATGGCTTTTTGGATACAATACATTGCAAATTATCAACATGGTCATGGACATAAGAATAAACCTCATCCTTGGAATGATATCGCTTATAATGTAGTGTTGCCAATGGGGAAATCATACTTTCAGATTCCCGAATAATCACCATGCCATTGGTTAAAAAATCTTCCTTATTCAATAGTAATATGGCATATTGATAGTCAAAATTATTCTTGTACTTGTTGTTGAACACAAGATGCTGATATTTTTCGTGCCACAACTCAAACATCTTATCGAAAACATAATCTTCAGGCACTAAAAGAAAGGAAACATTTCTGCATCCCAAACCAAAATGTGTAAAACAGTCTTCACCCAATTTCAGTATCTCTTCGTCTGTTTCGTCACCATGTATCACTGCTATACTATTTCTATGTGACCTCAACAATGAGGGTTTGCTTTTAAAGTATTGCTTAAATAATTCAATGCTATTACTTGAACCTGTGGCAATTAATGCGTCTATTTTTTTGAAATTTTTATCAAAAACGTAAAAATCGCCTACCGTAGAATTGAACTGATTCATGATCATCAATAAATGCTTCAATAATACTTGGTCCTTCTCGGATAAATGCAAGATAGCTTTTTGACCACTTAAAAAGACACATAACCAATCATGAAATCCAACCAAGGGTATATTCCCAGCCATGATGACTCCCACCTCGCTTTGCAAACTTGGAGTATCTTGATATTGCTTTGCCCAATCTTCCAAAACTGATTCCTGAAGCCAATCTGCAAGATTGTTTAAAACCAATTGAATAGAGTCTTGAGTGAACCAAGGATTTTCAATTTCAGCATGTTGACAGGCCTTCAATAACTCCTCCGGACTCCTCTTAATGTATGCTCCCAACTGCACCAAAACTTGTAAACGCTCACTCCGCTTCATTGCTTTTAATGTCTTTTGAATGAGTCACATAATTTCTCCATCGGTCCATACAAGCAAGCATATCTGAAGGCAAATCTGTATCAAATTGCATCCATTCTTTGGTACTTGGATGAACAAAACCAAGCGTTTTGGCATGTAATGCCTGACGCGGGAGCAAATTAAAGTTATTCTGAACGAATGTCTTGTATTTGCTAAAAACAGTACCCTTCACTACTCTATCCCCTCCATATTTTGAATCGTTGAATAATGGATGTCCCAAAGATTTCATGTGAACTCTGATTTGGTGAGTTCTACCAGTTTCCAATTTGCATTCAACCAAGGAAACGTAATACATTCCTTCAAGTACTTTATAATGCGTTATTGCTTCTTTTCCAAGAGACTCATCGTCAACAACCATTAACTCCGTCCTACTTCTTAAATTTCTACCAATATAATTGTGAACTGTTCCTGCCATTGGATCTGGCTGCCCCCAAACCAATGCTTGATAGGTCCGCTGAATTGAGTGATCAAAAAATTGCTTGCTCAAAGAGGCCATGGCAAATTCAGTCTTTGCGATCACTAACAAACCTGTTGTGTCCTTGTCAATCCGGTGGACGAGTCCTGCCCGTTCTGTGGTATTTCCATCCATAACAGGTAACTTAGCCTGATCATAATACCAAGCTAGTGCATTGATTAATGTGCCAGTATAGTTACCTACTCCTGGGTGCACAACCAACCCAGCTTGCTTATTGATCACCAGAATATCATTGTCCTCATAGACGACATTCAAAGGAATGTCCTCTGGCATGACAATTCCAGTATCACGGGGGGGAGTGGATAAGATCAAATTGATGGTCTGATTGGGTCTAACCTTGTAATTAGATTTGACAACCTTATTGTCGACCAATATGCTTCCTGCAGTAATCGCAGCCTGAATTTTGTTTCTCGATATACGTGAAACACGATCCATCAAAAACCTATCAATTCTTATCGGAGTTTGTTTGGGATCTGTTAGGATGCTAAAATGTTCATAGAATTCTTCTTGAATCTGATCTTCTATGAATTCGAGTTCGTTTGTCATGAAATTTGTAATGGCTTGCAAATTTCGCCAATTAATATGAGAAAGAATGGATTCTGCTAAAAAATGTATTTTCAAGGACAAAATAGGGCCATTGACTTTTCCACAAACCGAAGTATTTATGACATTCAAAATAGAACGAAGGATTAAAGAATGGATGATTAATTTTACAGCTTAATTCAATTATAATTTATGTCAAACAAACTGAGTCAGGAGTCCATAATCGTTCGTGAACAACATATTTCGCTAAGTACAGAACCGCATGTTTTGCCTATTTATGCCTCATCTTCCTTTGTTTTTGAATCCGCAGAGCAAGGAATTGACATTTTTAAGGGCAATGAAAAAGGATATGTGTATGGTAGATATAGAAATCCAACTGTTGATGCGGTTGCGAGTAAAATTGCCCAATTAGAAGGATATGGTGGAACTCTCGAAGCGGATTGTCTTATGGTATCATCAGGTATGGCTGCTATTTCAACAGCTTGCCTAGCCCTCTTGAAGCCCGGGGATAAAGTTCTAACTCAAGGAAATTTGTATGGTGGCACAACCGAATTATTCAGCAAGATATTAGGAAATTGGGGAGTTATACCGGTTTTTATGGATTTGAGCAACACCGATTACATTGAGAATCAATTGAAAATAGACCCAAGCATTAAAATGATTTACGCTGAAACTCCAGCAAATCCAGTTATGCAACTGATTGATTTAAAAGCAATTGGTGTTTTAGGTCGAAAATACAATAGGATTACTATGACAGATAATACATTTTGTACTCCTGTCATTCAACAACCACTTTTATCCGGTATTGATATCGTAATTCACAGTACAACAAAATACCTTAACGGCCATGGCAACAGCATAAGTGGAGCAATTATATCATTCAATAAGGATTTTATGAAATCTATTTGGACTACCATGAAGTTGATCGGAACAAATACTGGACCAATGGATGCATGGCTGCTTCACAATGGAATGAAAACCCTGCAATTAAGAATGGAAAAGCACAGTAGCAATGCTCTAACATTGGCAAAACATCTTGAAAAGCATCCTTCGGTCATCAACGTTAATTATCCTGGACTTGAAAGCCACCCACAACATCAACTAGCAAAACAACAAATGAAATATTTTGGCGGCATGCTTTCCTTTGAGCTGAATGGTGGCCTCAGTGCTGCAAATAAGTTTATGAATGAGCTAAAAATGTGCACCATGGCTCCTACTTTAGGCGATGTTGACACATTGGTTTTACATCCGGCTTCTTCTTCACATCTAAATATTCCTGCAGAAACAAGATTCCTAAATGGAATAACAGATGGTCTGATTCGTTTATCGGTAGGCATAGAATCGGTTGTAGATTTAATTGAAGATATAGATGGAGCTATTTCGTGAAATTATTGCTCAGTTAGTGTCGGCCATCTTGGATCTAACTCAATAGCTTCCAGTTGTTTGATTTTACTTTGATAAAGCTCAAAACGAAGTATAGTTCTGACTTTGTGCCAACCATGTGATCCACAAGCTCCCGGGTTAAAATGTATCAAATCAAGCTTTGGATCTCGCATCACTTTGAGTATATGAGAATGTCCACAAATGAAAACATCAGGTTTCTGCTCCAATATAATGCCCTTGGCTCTTGTATTATATTTGCCGGGATAACCACCAATGTGCGTCATTAAGATTTTAAATCCTTCACATTCCCAAACCAAATCCTCAGGAATTCTTGTTTTTATAGAGGGAAGATCAATATTACCCCAAACAGACCGAATAGGTGCAATCAAACTAAGAGCGTTCAATATGTTCTCGTCACCAATATCACCTGCGTGCCATATTTCGTCTACTCCTTCTAAAGATTTTATGACATCTTCATAAAGTTGACTGTGTGTATCTGAAATTAAGCCTATTTTCAATCTGCAATCTTTAATACAATTTTACCGAATTGAGCTCCACTTTCCATTCTATCAAAAGCCTTTTGGTAATCTTCCAAATCAAAAATAGAATCTACAATTGGGTGAATTTTATGATAATCTACAAAACCCAACATTTGCGCAAACTCCTGAGAACTACCCATCGTACTGCCAAGTATACTGACTTGCTTCCAAAAAATTGCCTGCGGGCTCACATTTTCTATTTTACCTGAAGTTCCTCCGTAAATACCAATCTTAGCACCTGGATTACAGACATTCAATAAGCCAACCAAGGAAGCACCACCAGCACCATCAATAATAACATCAAATCCACCAGCTTGCTCTTTTAAAATCTTGGACCAATCTGGATTTTTATAATTCACTCCGCCAGAAATACCCAATGATTGAGCCTTTTGAAGTTTTTCATCACTTCCTGATGTGGCCCAAACTTCGCAACCAGTTGCTAAAGCAAACTGCGCTGCAAGCAAAGCAACTCCACCTCCTATGCCATTAATCAACACCCTATCTTTTTCATCTGTTCTGCACCGCGTGTACAAAGCCCTATATGCGGTCAACCCAGCAAGAGGCAGCGAAGCAGCCTCTTGATCAGTCAAATGCGGAGGAACATCATAAACCTGCTCTTTATTAACTGTAATCTCGTCTTGAAATGTTCCTTCATCAGGAAGACCCAATATTTTAAAGTCATTTGGTTGGGCCAAACTATTGGCAATCCAATTGAATGATGGGTTGATCAACACTCTCCTTTCATTAATATATCCCATTCCGTCTGATCCTAACACACTTGGATACTTTATACCAGCATACTGCCCTTTTGCGATCCATAAATCCCTATGATTCAATGAAGCATTGTGAATCTTCACTTTTAATTGTTCAATATTTGCTTCATTGGTCTTCAGGGATTCCAATCTAAAGCCATCTGAGTTTAGGACTAATTTTCTCATTTCAATTTATTTCTTGCAACGAAGTTAATAAACATGGAATCTATTTAATAATTTTGATCATCAATACATTTGAATATGAAACAAATATTTATTCTTTTTTTTAGCATTTTATTTACAAATATCTTACTCTCTAATTGTGAAATTGGAAAACCTACTCTAGATATACTGCCTTGCGATGCAAATGGCAATTTTTATGTCATTTTAAATTTTGACTATGCGATGGTCGGAAATGAAGGATTCAAAGTACAAGGGAATGGTAAACAATACGGCTCTTTCCAATACGGTTCTTTGCCCGTCACTATTGGTCCGTTCATTGGAAATGGAACTTCTTCATACAAGTTAGTCGTTAAAGACTTAATCAATCTGGATTGCAATAATTTTGTTGAATTTGCATCCCCTCAATGCAATAATTGTGAAATATGGGATTTGGTAGTCGATACCCTTGAGTGTACCGGAAAAGGTAAGTACGCAATTGAAATTAATTTCAATTTTCAAGATCAATCAAGCGATTATTTTTTCGTTTACCAAAATGGGGTCAAAATTGGAAAATTTCTATACTCTAGTTTGCCATTGATAATTACAAACATCTATGTATCAGGCAAAAATTGGGATTTACTCAAAATTGTTGATTCGAAAAATGAAGATTGTTTTGATGCAGTTGAATTTCCAGTCATGGACTGTGGCTCTCCTAACGAAGATTGTAAATTATCCAATTTAAATGCTACAGTTACTGATTGTGATTCCTTAGGTAAGTTTTTTGTCACTCTCAATTTTGATTATACAAATCAAGGATCATTAGGATTTAATGTTTTCGGAAATGGTATCAATTACGGAATTTTTGAATACAGTCAGGTACCGATCACATTGGGCCCGTTGATGAGTAGCTCTGAAAAAGAATGGGAATTTATTGTAAAAGACAAGGAAAATCCAAATTGCAATGTATTTAAAGACTTGGGCATAATTGATTGTAAAGATTCTTGCTTCACATTCAAGATCAACATTGATCCTTTGGAATGTACCTCAGACTCAACTTATGCATTGAAGCTGAATTTCAAGACAGAAGATGCGCCAGATAGTACATTTTCAGTTTTTGGTAATGGAGTGCTTTTGGGTGTATATCAATTAAAAAAACTTCCTTTGCTAATTAACTCATTTCCAGGGACTGGCAGCAAGTTTGATACCTTAACTATTTGTTTGGGTTCAGGAAGCGCCGATTGTTGTCATAGTTATATTTTTGAGGGATTCGAATGTCAAAATCAAGGAGATTGCAAACTATTTGATTTGATTGTTACTACACTAGATTGTATTACAGATTCTTCATATAACGCTGTAATTGACTTTGAGCATCAGAATACTGTTGGAAGTGGTTTTGATTTAATTCACAATGGCAAATTTAAAGGTTATTATTTATATAGCCAACTGCCATTGACATTAGTAGGATTGGTCAAATCAGGAAACAAAAATGATTACATCAAAGTCTTTGACAATGATAATGGAGATTGTTTTACGATCAAAGAGTATGAATCCCCAAATTGTGGTGGTGACTGCAAATTATATGATTTAGGTATCGTCATTTTAGATTGTATCAGTGATTCCTCATATAATGCAATTATTGATTTTAAACATGAAAACACAGTAGGAAATGGTTTCGACTTGTTCATCAATGGCAAATTTATTGGCTATCATTTATACAGCGAACTACCATTAACTATCGTTGGAATTGTCAAATCTGGAAACACAAATGACAACATTAAAGTATCCGATAATGACAACGAAGCTTGCTTTACTTTAAAAGGATTCAAATCTCCAAATTGCGAGATGGGTGATTGCAAACTCTACGAATTATCTATTGAAATTTTGGAATGTACTTCAGATTCAACCTACAATGCTGTGATTAATTTCTTGTATGAAAATACTTCCGGTAATGGCTTCAAACTTATTGCCAACGGCAAATTCATAGGCAATTTTTTATACAGTCAACTGCCGCTTACTGTAAACGGGCTATTGAAGTCTGGCAATAAAAATGATTACATCAAAGTCTTTGACAAGGAGAATGAAATGTGCTTCAAGATCAAAGAATATGAATCTCCAAAGTGCGAAAATATGGCTAATTGTTTTATTTCTGATTTGAGTGCAACCGTTCAAAACTGTGTTGGGAACAAGTTTAATGTCCTTATTAACTTTGATCACACAAGTGTCAGCAGCACTGGATTTATGATTACGGGAAATGGAAAGAACTATGGTAGCTATTTATACACTTCAGTTCCCATCAAAATCAAAGATTTAGAAGCAAATAATACTGAGTATGTATTTGTGGTGACTGACTTGATATTTGCTGATTGTCAGAAGGAAACATTTTTAGGAAAAGTAGATTGTGGATTAATTGCTACACACGAAGAGATTGAGACCTTTCAATTAGTTAACATTGATTTCAATCAGTGGAGGGTCAAAACAAATATTTCTGAGCGAATTGATTGTACAATCTATCAAATAGATGGAAAGATGATAAGCAACAGCACTTTGACGAATGATTTAACAATTGATTTGAACGCCCAAGCTTCTGGTGCTTACTTGCTTGTTTTAAAATCTGGCAGTGATTTCAAAAGCTTTAAATTGATCAAGAAATAAAACCTTTGAATAGCTCTACGAAAAAGCCGCTTCAAAATGAAGCGGCTTTTTTATTCACAATTGTAAACATTCGACCAAAAATCAAATGCAATTAATAATAATCTTGATGAGGTTCAAAAAATTACCTTTGGATCAACACCGGCTTAACCCAAGATTTCTTTCCATTGTTGATATTTAGGTAATACATTCCTTGATCCAAATTCTCAACATTGAGTGGAATTATGTTTTTGTCTCCCTGTAAATTGACTTCCTTATTTATAAGAAACTTACCATTAATATCAGTCAATTCAAGTCTCCAACTGCCATTGCCAAAGCCGTGCAATTCAAGATTAACAAATGTAGAAGCTGGGTTAGGCCAAAGACTCAATAATGTATAGGAGCTAATGTCTTCTTCAGTAGATGTAACCTTTCCTCTTACAAAGTCGAACTGAACTCCACCTCCCATGTCTGGGTTAAATGTTCGCAGTGTTATGATATTTGAACCATTGAAAATTCTTTCAAGTTTTAAAGTGCCTGATCCATTATTTGGAAAAAACCAGAAAGATAAGCCATCACCCTCAGAGTCCTCGAAAGCCATGGTATAACAACCTGTTGGGACATCTATTTCATCAGTATAAACCGTGTTATTAAGCATATTATTACGAGTAACAACAACATTTCCATCTGAATCTTTAATCGTATAACTGTTATCAACCCCTTTGTTGTTGGTTAGTACCTTAATTTGTATGGGATCAGTAAAGCTATATTCAGGTGTGGTGGTATAAAACGACTTGGCTGAATTATTTGCAGCGTATTGATCGGCAACACCATTTACTTTTTTAATTGTAGCATAAAAAACTTTCTTTTCGCCATTGTTGAACCAAAAACCCAAAGAATTGAGTGGTAAAATAACATCTGTATTTCTCAATGGAAGTAATTGTCCGGTCCAAATGTAATTCATTGAATTTCCGCCTTGTACTTGATACTCAATTTCAAGAGAGGTAATTGTTTGAGAGCCCGTATTTTTGACTTTGATAGTAGGAGTATTACAAGATGGATTCAATCTTTCAAATTCAACTTCTTGGTTATTAGGCCTCATGATTCTTTCAATAGAAGCATCATTGGCAAAATAAAAATTACCATAACTAACCAATTGATTGGAAACCAAATAATTAGCTTCGGACAAGTCAGGACCATTTACACCATAATCAATACTCATAACACTACCAGGTGATACTGACTCTATAAAAAACTCATTTACATCCGTTGCCATTCCAGGACACCATCCAGCTCGGTCAAAAACCCATGTTCCTCCTTGAGGGAAAATAGGATTTTTACCACAATACTTCCACACATCGTAGGTATAATCCTGAACACCTCCGTCAATATCAATGTAGTGTTGACGTGGCACAAACTCGCCATTCTGTCCATGTCCAGTTATTGCAGATTTGATTTTAAAAGTATTAGCTTGATTGGACAACTTCATATTTCTAGGCTCAAATATATTATCATTCTGAATTTGATTGAAATATCCTCTGTCAGGCCTCCAAATATTCTGAACATTTACTACATCAGCAGGTGGTGTACCTTTAATGAACAAGAATTCAATATCAAGTTCTTCTTGAAATTCCCCACCATATTCAATTGAAATGAACCTTTTCCCTTTTAGAACTGGTGCATAATCAGTAACATCAAAGGTAAAAGTTTTACCATTTTTACCCAGATCTAACCCATTCCCGTATGGAGTCACTAAGGACAAAAGTTCAAATTTGGCTGGAGTTTTGGTATAATGAGCCAAATCAGTAATTATTATTGTTCCGGTAGTTGCAAAGTTTACTGAATCAACTATTACTCCAAGTTCATCAAATACATATTGCATTCCTGCCTTGAACAAATAAACTGTATCTAACGCTGTCAAATCTGTACCTAATAAACCATATTGAATCACTCTGTTTGGTGCATTCTGAGCAGAATCAAGAACTGCAACCACTTGATCTTGCTTTGTGAAATTTCCTTTTTCAAAACGCACGTCGTAGCGCTCTGATGATATATCAAATTGTTTGAAAAGTTGAGCTCCTTTGAGTTTTGTCCAATTAGGCACCTCCAATTTTGCAGTTTCGGAACCTGGCAAGTCTGAACCGAGCGAATTTCCGATTCCTTCATTCATCTCATAATGGTATTTTAAGAATGAATAATCAGGATGAATGGGCGTAACTGCATCAAACATCAATTGATTAATCGTTGCAGCTTCTAATGCTTTATTCCATATTTGTAAAGCATCAATTTGTCCAAAATAAGAAGGAGAACCAAAATATCCACTTCCCAATTTCAACGCTTTTAGATCAATTGGTCTTTTCAATCCCATACCACTATGCCACAACACCCCATTCAAATATATACGCATCATTCCGGTAACGGCATTTTTTGTAAATGCCCAGTGATTCCACCTACCTTCAAAGTCTATAGGATTTGCTAGCTTATTGATACGATCAAATGACCCATCTTTGCCTCCGCAATCCCAATAAACATTGCTATTTTCCCAAGGCAAGTGCACATTTACTTGTCTAGAATTTTTTGAGTCTATACCTTCAAAAAGTGTAGAAACGGCTGGCATAATACTTGGATCGCCCTTACACCAAAGGCTAATCGTAATTTCATTGCCAATTGTATTCAAATTGTTGGATGGAATCTCGACGAACTGAGCACCTGAGAAATCCAATGCATTGTCCTCTTTTAGGGAAATTAAGCTACGCTGTGAGCCAGTTTCATGGGCACCCAAAACTATTGGGCTGGCTCCAAGTGGAGATGAATAACTCAATTCAACAATTACATTATCGGTACCATTCCATATAAAGGGTTGATAAAAATCAAAAGATTGCCACCCAGCCAACGAAAAAGAACTGTTTCTAAAATACACTTCTGTTAAGTCATCCGTATCAGGATTTCGAACATCAAAATTTAACTTGCTTGTATGCTTCATTTTGATTTTCATAAAATCAAGATTGCCTCCAGAAGTCAAAAAATTCAATTGCATTCTTTGTATTGAACCAGCTGTTAAACCTAATAAGTTCAATTCTTCAGCAGTGAATATTGACTGTATCTTCCCAACCCTGTTGTTGTTCATAAAATTTAGCTGTTGGTCGCCTGTCGAATATTCTACTGATTCAGTTACATTTCCGCTAAGAATGGTTTGATGTTGATTGTACAATGTATAGCTGTAAGTCGGACCATCGGTGTAAGGAAATGTCTTTCCTGAAGTATTTGAAATGACATATTTGGGACTATAACTCAAAACTGAATCACGCCTTGTAGGATCAGTAATAAAAGTATTGCAACTGTAATCCCATTCATAGCAGCCAACACTTCCAGAACCTACTGCGGCATCATGACATCTCATATTATAAACCATCAAAATTTTTCGATATTTCTCACCTTGTACATCAGGAAACAAGAAGGTATCTCTCCTATTAGTGCTCTGCCAATTGAAGGTTTGAACCTTTACAGTATCTTGGGCAAATAATTGAAGAACCTGGAAAAATAAAAATAAGTTGACAATAAGTGCTTTCATTTGATTCGTAATTGTCAACAAATATATCTCTATTCATACTAATTTTAAAACTTGTAAAAAAAGCTCCAAAGAAATTTACGCATGAAAAGATCATCGCTTACTGCAAACCAAAAAGAAATCATCCATCAAACAGAGCAATTTGTCCAATTAACATTGGCAAAAGCTGAAGGCGGACATGATTGGTTTCATATTCAACGTGTATGGAGATCATCCAAATTTATTTCACAACAAGAAGGAGGAAATCTTTTCATAATTGAACTTGGTGCATTACTGCATGATATTGCTGATTCAAAATTTCATGATGGCAATGAAGAAATTGGGCCTCAAATGTGCAAATCATTTTTACTCGAAATGGGTGTGGAAACCGCCATCATAGAACATGTTGCAAATATTATTAGCAGTATTTCATTCAAAGCTGGCAAAAATGAAAGTAAATTTAAATCCAAAGAACTCGATATCGTTCAAGACGCAGATCGTCTAGATGCTTTGGGAGCAATAGGCATTGCCAGAGCCTTTAATTATGGTGGGTTCAAAGGAAGAAGTTTGTATGATCCAAGTATTCCACCCAATTTACACATGTCAAAGGAAGCATATAAAAATACAAACGCACCAACCATCAATCACTTTTATGAAAAGCTGCTTTTGTTAAAAGATCTTATGAATACCAAAACCGGAATAGATTTGGCAAAAGAACGACACGAGTTTATGCTCAACTATCTGGAACAATTCTACACGGATTGGAATGGTTCGAGTTAAAGAACTAGCTCTAGTAAACTACTCTAAAATAAATTCTAAATAATTAGATAAATATTTGCTGTTTAGTCCGCACTTTTTCGTACATTGTGACCGATGTGTTAATCATTTTTCACCCTAAATTTTACGCCAATGAATATTACTTTCAACGAGCTAAGAACACTTAAACACAAACTTCCACATGGCAGTGTTAAAAGAATTGCAGACTCCTTAAATATAGATGAACAAACGGTAAGGAATTATTTTGGTGCTCACAAGCTTGATGACGGTGGTATTGTTGACCAACATATTCAACCTGGACCCGAAGGAGGAATAGTGCATCTTGAAGACACCACAATCTATGAAATGGCAATGGACATTTTAAAAGAAACTGGACACAATCAAAACTAAGACTATCAAAGCATAAAAATACTAGGCGACTACCATTTATTTGATAGTCGCTTTTTTATAAGTAAAATTCTGATGTCAAGGTTTTGTATTCTGTTGTATAATTGTTCAAATCAACATTTCTGATGCTAATTTCATTGTATTGGTATTCCTTGGGCTTTCTGCTGAATTGCATCAACATGCGCTCAACTGCCTCTAAAGGAGATGGCTTAACCCCAGTGACCTTGTTACAATACAATCCGCTCATTTGAGCAATTTCCTTGAATCGAAGTCCTTCCAGATAAGGTAAGACCAATGAAAACTTTCCCGCTGGCTTCAAAAGAGTCCGTACCGCAATCAACAGCTCATCATGTGGCAACTTGATTGTATGCCTCACAGCAGCTCGATCTTGCTGTGCTGATAAGATTCCACCAGTGAAGAACGGAGGATTGCATACAATCAAATCGTACCGCTGCACGGTGTCTTCAGCAAATCTCTGAATTGGATATTTGAACGATCTCATCCTATCTGAAAAGGGCGATTGGGTGAAATTGAATTCTGCCTCTTCCACAGCAGCTTCATCTATTTCAACTCCATGAATAATAGACAATTCGTTGCGTTGAGCCAACATCAATGCAATTACACCTGTACCCGTACCAATGTCAAGTATTTCATGACACCCGTCAACATCGGCCCATGCTCCAAGCATCACACTGTCAGTTCCAACCTTCATGGCCGAAAGCTCTTGCCGAACAACAAATTGCTTGAAATGAAAAACAGAATTACTCAATATCTATTTTTTAAGTACTTTAATGTTATCCAGTTGGTAGGTAGTGGTATTATTGCTCTTATCCCCTATGTACTTGAACCCAATAAATACATTGCCTCCAAATGAAGGTATATTCAAGTCACCAGAATTAACAACGTCATAATTAGCTTGAACAGTTCCAGCTATTGTAGCTGGCAATTCAACCCAGTTGGCTGTTGCAGTGTTGGTGCCATTAAAATTAGTTGAATAGTAAACAGTCAAACCATTGTGCTTCCAAAAAGCGATTGCACTTTCAAAACTAAATGTTAAGCCTGTGGAACCGTCAAGTCCAGGTGTAACCAACCAGGTAACATTCATTAGATCAGTACTTTGAAAGCTTCTCATCTCTGCATAAGTGTCACCTGAAAAAACCTGAGACTTCCATTTATCATTTCCAACTTCAGCAACGTTACTCCAGCCTGGTAATGCCAAATTGACGTTGTCAACCAAGCTAAGTCCTTCAAACGTCATATCCAACAATGTTGTGGGATTGTTTCCTCCATTACATCTGGAATCAACCATTACGGCATCGTTCGGATCACGAATGTATAATTGTTTGGTAGTGCCAAAAACTTCATAAACTCCTACCAATGTTCCTTTCAATGCAGGAGTCAAATCAGCTGCAAAATCTGCATAACCACTTGTTCTCACCACAATGGTATTTCCATTACAATCCTCTACTATCCTGTTCAAAGATTTCAATCCTGGTTTATCTGCATAAGTTTGATTAACATCACCATTTACAAATTGTACATTTTCCAATTTTACCAACTTACTAAGATCACCATCATTCAATCCTTCTAATGTCACTAATTCTGATATTACAGGATTGCCGGTTGTCTGAACTTCGATATTGGCACCAACTTGGGTTGCATCCATTCCACCAAGCAATTGAGTTGTGCTACCAGAAGGAGTAAAGGTACCTCCACCTAATTTGATAACATTGTCTTCACCTAAGGTCAATCCTTTACATTTAATCACAATATATGAACCAACAGGAATAGTCTGAAAAATATTTGTTAGGTTTATTTTAATTCCAAGTCCTCCTGTAGCATCCTTAATATAGATCTGCTTGAAGATATTTCCTTTTTCGTCGTTTGCAGTAACTGTTCCTCCAACAATAACATCACCAGCAATTACCTGAAATCCAGTACTCCAAAGTGCTTTCAATTGAGCTATTGTGGTGTTTGGCAATGTAGTGCCACCAGTTCCACCACCACCACATCTACCAACGCTGTAAGCGACATCAGTTAATTCTCTTATTCCAAGTTGCAAGGTAGTCCCAAAGACAGAATAAATACCCGTTATCTTGCCCTTTCCATTAGGTATTGGATCACCTGCAAAACTAGAATACCCACTTGTTCTAACTGTAATCATTGAACCGTTGCAATCTTCTACAATTCTATTTTGGGTGGTTAAACCAATCTTATCTGAGTAAGTTCTGGAAGTGTCACCTTGAACAAATTGAGTATCATCAAAGCTTACCAATAAACTGATGTCATTCTGAGTTAACTCTCCGATTTTTTTATTTGTTGGTGCGACAAATTGTTCAAAAATACCTGGAAAAAGATAGTTATCAATAACCGCATCTTCTATTCTACCAATATTTAAATTGCCGTTGGAATCAGCTATTGGTGCAGTTCCAATTTGAATTGTGCCATTCAAATCACCCAGATACAATCCTTTCAATTTGATAAAAATTCGGCGACCGATAGGAAACTTGGTGTATTGATCTGTAGCATTGAGGCTTACTTCAATTCCTGCTGTTTCATCTTGGATGATAATCTTCTTAAAAAAATTACCAGAACGATCATCCGCTGTAACAGAAGCTCTTATTACTAAATCCTCAGTTATTTGCTCAAAAGCTCCAAATGAATGCTTTGCCTTTAAAGCCTTTATAGTGGTATTGGCAATTAAATCAGGATCATTACCACTTACTGGCGGCATATCGAAATCCCTTTTGACACAAGAAAGTGTTGATAGTCCGATAAATAAACAAAACAAAAGTAAAGATGTGTTTTTCATATTATTGTTAATCTGAATGAAATTTGTGTTAAAAGCTAACGCTGAGATTGGCATTGAATGTTGTTCCGAACATATAGAAGTATCTAGGTGGGAATTTATTGATATCCTTTTGTTCATAGTCATAACGCAACTGTTCAAATCCACCTGTTCTTATACTTTGATCATTTAAAAGATTATTAACGGATATATTTGCTTGAACGTAGCATTTTTTAACATTCCATGATCTGCCAATAAACAAATCAACGGTATATGCATCTTCTACTTCTTCTTGATCAATGATTCCTTGATATTGGCTTGAAGCATCGCTTAATCCATCTACTGCAAATCCTGTTCTCCTATCAGGATTGACGTCTATATACATTCTGCGGTAATAATTGACACTCAAAGATCCGTATATCCTATAAAATGTATTAAAGCGCAAAGAAAGTCCGTAGGCTTCTTGTGGAGTATTGGCTACGTTAAAGTTTTTCATGTAAACCAAACGGTTGTCAGCCACTAAACTACTGGTATTGTCTTTTGTAATATCTGCTAATGGTCTTTTGTCAAAATAATAGTTGCCAATATTAGCAGCTCCTTGGATGGTAAAAGTTGGATTAAGTTTGTACTCAAAACCTATTTCGGTACCATAATGTGTTCTCCCAATACCTGATAATGTATAATTGATAAAAGTCCGTTCGTCGTCATTAAAAAATGTATATGTACGAGCCAAATCTCTAAATTGTGTATAATAACCACTTATTCGGAGTTTCAAGATTGGACTTTTTACAATGTAGCCAACTTCTCCGTTTGTTATCTTTTCTGATGTTGGATTTTGAACAATTTGATCTCTTGTTCTAGGGGATAAAAATACATCTCTTAACAATGGCGCTTGCTGAACATAGGCTCCGTGGGCATAGACGTAATGCACATTGCTCAATTTATAGGTAACACCTCCTTTTATTTGATTCAAATCAAAGTCAAGTACTTGGCTTTTACCAAATGAATTGTTTTGAAATCTTCCATTTCTGACAAGACCATCCCTCCACATTTGAGTCTTCGTATATTGATATGCAAGGAACAAATCCCATTTCTTTAGTGAAATTCTGGTTTGGAACCAAGGCGAATATTGACGAATGTGGTTATCATAATTGTAGCCATATTTTTCACCTTGACGAACTATCTTATTGGGAACATCAATATCGTTCTGTAAGGCAACTGAGTCATCTGGAAAATCAAGAATAGCGAAACGGTCTAAATCTCTCAGATAATCAGCACCCAAAAGATCTTGAGCTATTTGAAAATTCTTGCCTTTAAAGTACTTACCAGTAAAACCAAGTTCAAAATTAACTCTATCATTGAGGTTATAATTCAAATAGGTGTTCCCAACAAAGGAAGTTTGATCTGTCCTTCTATCTACCACTAGATATCTGGCATTTTTTCCGACTACTGTATTTCCTTGAACACCATTGGCATTAAATACTGTGTCATTTGCAAAGGCATTAGCTCTGAACATAGCATCCCAATTAATTTGGCGAGCACTTTCATTTGATTTCAAAAATTCAGTTACTTCAGCCTTGGTATCAGGGTTATCTATAGCACTTGGCAATCTTTTGTAATAATCAGGTCTTGGATCTGGAGCATCAAACCAATCAAGATTCGTATTTCCTTCCCGTCCAGCCTGAACTGAAATGGCAGTATTCCATTTCAACTTAGAACTAAAATTCTTTAGGTAATTTATGATACCAACAGGAAGATGTGAATCCAAAACACGTGCATTCCTTTTTTCACCATTTTGAAAACCCCAATTGGGGTTATAAAAATTAGAACCAGACAAGTCATTCACTTCTTGAATTCCTGGATTTGCCCTACCTCTTCTTAGAGGTGCTCCAAAAAGAGTAAAGGATAGGCCGTCTCCATTCTTAAACTTTTTCTCTGCAGAGGCAAAATAACTCCATGCATCAAAAGTAGTTCCATCAACATAACCTTCCTGCGCCCATCTACGAGAACCAGAAAAACTAAATGCCCAACCATTGGATAAAACACCAGTGCTATGGGTCAACATAATTCTATTTCTAAATGTTCTATTTGTGGAAAGATATCCTACTCTGGTTTGAGCTCTTTGGGTAGCCGCACTTGAGTTAATTATTGTAGTTCCACCTAAGTTGCCAAATCCAAAATCAATAGGGTTCAGGCCAGTCAAGTTCTGATCTGTACGCATTACATCGTTCAATCCTCCCCATGCTCCAAAAAAGCTATTTCCTGACTCTGGGTCATTGACTGGAATACCGTTAATATATACTGTTTGCAATTCCTGTTCGTAACCTCTAACATCAAATCCAGCAGCACTCCAACTTACTCCTGCCATTCTATTAAAGACATCACCTGAAGCTGACAATATGCTGGATATTTCTTCTTGATCGTTGTCGCCACCATCTCCACCAGGAATATTGATTACTGCTATTTGGACGGCATCTTGAATACTTTTATCGATCGCTAGGATTAAGGGTGAATTTTTGATTGCATCAGTAATGGGAAGATCAATGGTCTTCAATAGCTCGCCATTCTTCATGAATTGAACGGTCTTAATAGATGCACCGCAAATGAACTCAAAAGAACCATCCTTTTCACTGGTGGTTTTACAAATACCATCTCTATCTTGTATCAGAATATTTTCGAGGGGCGATCCAGATTTATCAGTTAGAATTCCTTTCCAACTCAGTTGGGCTGAAACTTGAAATTGCAAACAAATTGACAGACACAAAAAGCTTAGTTTTTTCATAGATGTTAAATACAAAGCAAAGGTAGTAATTTAACTATCGTTGAACCAATCGTGGTAAAATAATCAATTGACTTTACACAAACTTAATACGATCCTTTTCATAAAATAAGTCAAGGCATGCTAAATCAATCTTTGAATTACACAGATGAATATCTAAGCTTCAACCAATTCGGTTTTTACTGGAACCACCCAACCAAATGGATCTGGGGTAACACCAAGCCTAAGATTCCTCAACAAATTATAAGCCAAAGGACCAATTAAACGGTCTTCTACCGGTGGAAGAGTCATCAATTTGTCTTTGTATTGTATTTCAGAAACATGAGCAATCCATGCAGCAGTGCCAGTCCCAAAAGCCTCTTTTAGGGTGCCATTGTTATAGGCCTCCACCACTTCGTCTATACTGATGCGCCGTTCTTCAACTTGATACCCATTTTCTTTGAGCAATTCGATGATACTGTCACGAGTTATTCCCTTCAATATGGCTCCATCTGTAGCAGGGGTAATTATTTTATCCCCGATTACAAAAAAGATATTCATTGTACCAACTTCTTGTATGTATTTAAAATCTACTGCATCTAACCAAAGAACTTGATCAAATCCTTTATCTCTTGCAATCTTTGCTGGCAATAAGGAAGCAGCATAATTACCTGATGTTTTGGCTTCACCCACTCCACCCACCGCTGCGCGCACATAATGCTCTTCAGTTAACAAACGCACTGGTTTATTATAATATGGCCCAACTGGTCCAGTGAAAATTACAAGTCGATAAGTATTACTAGCTTGTACTCCAATAAACTCTCCAGTAGCAAACATAAATGGACGAATGTAAAGCGCGCTTCCTTCTTTAGTGGGAATCCAATCTTGATCCAAATTAACCAATTTGTTCAAAGCATTCATGAATAGATCCTCAGGAACTTCCGGCATACACATTCTTACAGCGGAGTGATTTAACCTTTCTAAGTGCATTAAAGGTCGAACAAAAACGGGAGTGCCATCCAACTGTTTCGAAGCTTTCATGCCTTCAAAAATACTTTGACCATAGTGCAAGGCTAAATTAGCCGGATGTATTAAAAATGGTCCAAATGGAACAATTCTTGGATCGATCCAGTGCCCATCAATATAGTCGGCAACGAACATGTGGTCAGAAAAAACCTTTCCAAAAGGAATGTTGTCAAAGTCAACTTCTAAAATTTTCGAATTGGCGACTTTGGTGATGTTGATTGGTTGGCTCATAAATACAGCTTTGTGTCAAAATTACAACAGATTTTTGATTGTGTAAAGTTCTTAGAAAAAAAACAGGGAGAGTTTCTCAGAGTTTTCCATATTTGCGTCATGAATCAGAATAATATATCGCTGAACGAGCTTTTTTATGAGCAACCATGGATTTTAACGACAGAAAAATCTTCAATAAAAATTACAACACAAAAACCAACAGTATTGTTTGTGGAAGAACTGGACTTAAAAGACAATATGCAGTTATTACAAGACATTATCCTCGCAATACAACTGAATCAAGAGGAATATGAAATTATTGCATTTTCATATAATCAAGTTCCTGATATCAACACACTATTCAACAGTAAAACATCAATAAATGCTGTTTTTTTTGGCATTGATCCAAAATCATCCGAATTGATCTTTGAAGTAAATGAATTTCAAGTCTTGAATTTTCGATCAAAAAAGATTATATTTTCTTCTCAATTGAGCGCATTAAAACTTGACAAAAACCTAAAGATGGCGCTTTGGAAATCTTTAAAGCTTATGTTTGCAAAATGAAAATACCTTTGCTCTTTGCCACAACCAATGCAAATAAAGTACGAGAGATTGAGGAGATGTTGCCTCCTTTCCTAAGCCTTACTACTCTAAAAGATTTGGGAATTGTTGAAGATCTTTCTGAAACTGGCAAAAATTTAAAAGAGAATGCCATCCAAAAGGCAATGTTTACGAACCTACTAACTGGAAAAGATTGCTTTGCTGAGGACACTGGTCTTGAAATAACTGCTTTAGGTGGTGCGCCAGGTATACATTCTGCAAGGTATGCTGGACCTGAACGCAATACTGAGGCCAACATCAAACTGGTATTGGAGCAGCTTGAAAATATGGAAGATAGATCTGCAAGTTTTAGAACATTTATTGCACTACAATTTATGGGTCAAATGCATCTTTTCGAAGGTTCAGTCAGTGGAAGTATAACATTCTCAACAAAAGGAACTGGTGGATTTGGATATGATCCCATTTTTGTCCCAGATGGCGGCTTGCACACTTGGGGCGAATCTCCAGAGCTTAAAAAAGTACTGTCACACCGTAAATTGGCATTTTTGGCAATGTCCAATTATCTTCTGTCTATCAATCAATAGTTTTCCAAAAATTATTTTCCTTGTTGATATCTGCCATCCAATTCTTTGTGTCTATTTGGACTGATACCAATCGAGAATTTGATTTTATTTTAACCTCATAAGTTTTGTTCGGCCATTGCCAATCAGGAAGCAATTCATAATTGACCCCTTCATCGTTGGATTTATTACCCCGCATCATAGTCAAAGGAATTGTATAAAATCGAATAGTCCCATCTTCAAATTCACATTTTAAATCAATGGGCATAGGCATTCTTTGTAATCTTTTCAACAAAATACTGCTCCCTTTTCTAGACGAAATAACTGAGTCAATACCATAATCAATGGTGCTTATTGAATTGATCCAATATTGTTGATACCAATCTAAATCTATACCACTTATTTGTTCCATCTCTTTTAGCCAATCATTAACATCAGGATGCTTGAATTTCCACTTTTCATAAAATGATTTCATTGCAAGTAATAACTTTTCATTCCCTATGATATAACCCAACTGCTGTAAGGTTACTGAGCCTTTAGAATAAGAAGCGATTGAATAAGCGGTATTGCTATCAAAATAATCTGCATGAGTAATCAACGCTTCCTCTGCTCCACTTTTGACCAATTGAAAATATCCATTAAAGTTGTCTTCCATGTAATCAATCTTACTTGTTGGATTCAGCAGCTTCTGAATAATCCACTCGCTTGACCAAGTTGTAAATCCTTCATCCATCCAAGCATAGAGACTTTCATCGAAACCCAAAACACCTTGATACCAATTGTGCATCATTTCATGACATGTAGTGCCAACCAAACTTCCTAAACCGCGCGATCCAGAAACCAATGTGCTCATTGGGTACTCCATTCCTCCATCTCCACCTTGAATGACATTGAATACAGGATAAGGATAATTTCCAAATTGTTCATTTGCCAATTGGATCATCCTTGGCATAAATTCCGGAAGTCTTTTCCACGATTTGATGTAATTAGAATCATTGATGTAGTATAAATTTACTCTCAAATCTTGCAATATGAGGCTGTCCAAAACAAAATCTGGATCAGCAGCCCACATGAAATCATGCACTCTATCAGCTCGGAAACGCCATATTCTATCGCCACCTTCTTCTTTTCCATTGTAATCATCCGGTACACCGCTTGCAGCAACCATGTATTTCTTAGGCATTCTTATTGTTACGTCATAGTTACCCCAATTGCCGTAAAATTCTCTACCTATGTATTCATTGGTATGCCATCCGTTGCGGTCGTAAACACATAACTTAGGAAATGATTGAGCACAGCTGTAATCAACACCTTCCTTGCTATCTCTGCCTGATCTTCTTATTTGTATTGGCACTTGACCCTCAAAATTTAACTCAATTTGGACAGTTTGACCGGGTAAGATTGGGGATGATAGGGTAATCTCATGAATTGTCCCATTCTCAAAAGAGTTGACAGACTGACCATTTATGAGGATATTAGAAATGTGCAAAAATCCTTGTTCTTTCTCTTTTAAGCTACCAATTCTGGAGCCAACTCTTGGATCTGGATCTGGCAATTGACTGGACCTTACATCCATGTTACTTCCTGGCTGAAAAGCATTCGGATATAAATGAAAATATAATTTACTCAACTGATCAGGACTGTTATTTGTGTAAGCGATTGACTGCCTACCTGCATAACTGTCCTTCTTAGGGAACATCTCTATTTGCATATTATAATCTGCTGATTGCTGCCAATAAAAATTTTGCGAAAAAAAAGAATTGACATAAAAAATTGAAATGCAGATTGCTACAAAGAACTTAATTCTCATTTAAACTTGGTTTAATGCGTTTGAACAGAAACACAAATATGACTATTTGTAACAATAATATTATCATATCGGTCCAAACACTAAAATTTGTACGAACAAATAAGCTCGGAATATCCAATTGTAATGATTCTAATTGAAGAACAAACAATGACAACAAGTTGCTTGTGAAGTGAATTAAAATTGGAAGAGCCAATGAATTGGTTTCGAGGAACAAGTATTGGAGAAATACCCCAACAATAAAGATACTTATCAAATATGAAAAACCATACACTTCGTATTCAAAATTCATTGCGTGTGCCATGGAAAATATAAATCCACTTATGATAATTGCTATTGATTGTGTTGAAATATAATTTCCTATAATATTGTATATCAACCTTCTAAATACTATTTCTTCAAATGTAACTTGAAATAAAAGAATTGAAACAATCAAGATATTAGAACTTAGAAATACATCGATGTTTGTTTTTGGTTGAATATCATCTATGTGATATCCAAAATCTAGAACGAAACTAATAAGGGTTAACAAAAAAAAAATCCCAAATAAAAGCAAAGTAAGCCTTAGACTTAGATTCTTTGAACTACGAATTTCAAAAAGCACTAATATCGAGATTTTATAAAATAAATTACAAACTAATAAGATTGAAAACAATCCAACTGCAGGTGGGATTAAAAGAAACTGACAATCAACAAAAGGACTGGGGAAAATATGAACTTTATTTACAAATATCCCACCAAAGTACAAACCAAGAAAACCTACTAAAATTAGTACTACAGCCTCACTCTGAACCAAGAAATCCTTGATAAAATAATTCTGTTCAGATTGTTTAATCCATCGCATTTAAAATTTGTTGTATTTTTGGCTTGAAATTAACGGTTATGAGTATCAAAGATAGAACATTATGGATAGCTATTGGAGCGATTGTAGTATTGCTTATTGGCAGATTCCTGCCACACCCTTCAAATTTTAGCCCTGTTTGCGCAGTCATGCTTCTTTGTGGACGTGAATCTTTCAAACGACCACTATTTTTATTATCAGGTTTGTTGATAATATTTTGCTCCGACTTACTGTTAAATAAATACATGTATGGCGGCGTCAATACCTATGATTGGATTTTAAATGGGGGCTATACCGTTTATCTTGCATACTTAATCATTGCATTACTAGGCGCAGTTGCCATTCCAAGATTCAATTTCAAATTAATAGCTATCGGCATGTCTGCTTCTATTCTTTTCTTTTTGATATCCAACTTTACAGTTTGGACTGGAAGCACAATGTACACTCAAGATATCAATGGATTGATGAATTGCTACATAGCCGGAATTCCTTTTCTTAAGAACGCTATAGTTGGTGATTTACTTTATGCATTCATTCTAATAGGTGTGTACGACAAGGTATTACTTCCCAAATTTATGATGGCTCGTATTTGAAGAAGGAACCTAAAAGATTCAATACCAAGGATGGAATTGAGGTAGTAGAAGATATTGACTTCTACATCGAAAATGGCTACTATGTCTTCACTGCTTATTACCTAGAAAGGCGCGGTTACTGTTGTGGAAACAATTGCAGACATTGCCCTTATTCCGGCAGCAAAAAAAAGAAAAACAACGGTTAGGGATGCCACAATAGTTCTTGTGAACCCATTTTATAACAAAGGTACCTCCCTAAAACAAAGAAATAGTCAGACAATCTATTCAAGTAGACGATTAGATTTTCTTCCACTTCATCTCGTGTTGCCAAGTCAACCAATCGACGCTCAGCACGGCGACAAACCGTACGAGCAACATGACAAAAGGCAGAAGCTGTATTGCCGCCAGGAAGAATAAAGTTGGTCAATGGGGACAGTTGTGAATCCATCGCATCCATATGCTCCTCCAATAAAATAATATTATCTGACTCAAAAGCCGGAATATATGCACTCGTTTTTCCTTCATTCGCCAAAAGAGACCCTATTGAAAACAATTGAGACTGAATCTGAAGTAATTCAGTAAGGATTTCATGATAATCAATACAAGCTTCTCTCAATACACCAATGTGTGCATTTAACTCATCCAATGTTCCGTATGCTTCGATGCGAATATCTGCTTTTGAAACCCGTTTTCCTCCGAACAATGATGTATCACCCTTATCTCCAGTTTTTGTATAAATTTTCATAAAATATCAAGCTTTAGATTCTTGAAGTAAGGATGTGATGTTAGGATTTTTGGTATCACTGTCCACCAAACCATCCCGTAATTTTATCACCCGATGGGCATGTAACGCAATATCAGGCTCATGGGTAACAAGTATAACTGTATTCCCGTTTTTATGTATTTGCTCAAAAAGTGCCATAATTTCAATAGAAGTTTTGGTATCTAAATTACCAGTAGGCTCATCCGCAAGAATAATTGCAGGATCATTCACTAGTGCCCTAGCTATGGCAACACGCTGCCTTTGTCCACCTGAAAGCTCATTTGGCTTGTGAGCCATTCGATCTCCAAGTCCAACCGATCTGAGTACTTGCTCAGCTTTGGCTGTTCGATCTTTTTTGCTTAATCCCGCATATACCAACGGCAATGCTACATTATCAACTGCACTCAATCTTGGCAAAAGGTTAAAGGTTTGAAATACAAAACCGATCTCCTTGTTTCGAATAGCTGCAAGCTCTTCATCCTCAAGCTCACTTACTTGATTACCATTGAGCATGTATTCTCCGCTAGTAGGACTATCCAAACAACCCAATAGATTCATTAAGGTTGACTTTCCACTTCCTGAAGGCCCCATGAGAGCTACATATTCATTTTTCAGAATACTCAAGCTGACATCTCGTAACGCTTCAACCGTCTCGGTGCCCATTTGATACTTCTTGCTCAATGCACTAACCTTAATTATTTCATCCATAGTCCTCCATATTTGATGACATAAAGATAAGAATATAAGTAATGCGGAATAAAACAAATAGATAAGTGTTGATTAATTGTCGTCCAAGTTTTTCATTTGTAAAACTTAATGAATATCTTCGCACCTCTACGAAACCTATGAAAAACCAAGAAATCAATAGCTCTTTTAAGCACGTTGCTGTGGCTGGTAATATTGGCGCTGGCAAAACCACTTTAACAACGGCATTATCGAAGCATTATAACTGGGAACCGCACTATGAGAGTGCCGATAACAATCCTTATTTAAATGATTTTTACAACAATATGGATCGTTGGTCATTCAACCTCCAAATATATTTCTTACACAATAGATACCAACAGGTGTTAAAAATACATGCCGGTAACCGTACCGTAATACAAGACAGAACCATCTATGAAGATGCGCATATCTTTGCGCCCAACTTACATGATATGGGCTTGATGACTGCCAGAGATTTTAATAATTATTTTGAGCTTTTTAAAACAATGTCAAGTCAAATTAATCTTCCAGACTTGCTGATCTATTTGAAAATATCCGTCCCCAATTTAGTTGCTCATATTCAACAAAGAGGTCGAGATTACGAAGGAAGTATCAGCTTGGATTACCTCAAAAATCTCAATGACCGCTATGAAAATTGGATATCAGGTTATGAAGGCAAAGTATTGATAATAGAAGGTGACCGCCTAGATTTTGTAAACAACAAAGAACATCTGGGCGAGGTTATAAACAAGATTGATGCTGAAATAAACGGCTTATTTTAGTTTATGAATTACACTGGAATTAAAGGCTTTTGTGAACAAAAACAAGTAACGCTTGTGGCAGTAAGCAAAACCCAACCAATTGATAAAATCAATATTCTCTATAAATCAGGGCAAAGGATATTTGGTGAAAATCGCCCTCAAGAACTACTTTCAAAAATCCCTCAAATGCCAATAGATTGCATTTGGCATATCATCGGCAACCTACAGAGTAATAAAGTAAAATCTATACTGCCGTTTGTAGATTTGATTCACTCAGTATCAAGTCTTAAATTATTTCAAGAAATTACTAAACAAGCTGAAATACTTGGAATTCAGGCAAAAGTTTTGCTTCAAGTTCACATTGCTGAGGAAGAAAGCAAATCGGGGTTTGAAGTTGAAGAATTACTTGAATATATTAACAATAAGCAATTGATTGAAAATAAATCAATATCTATAAATGGATTAATGGGGATGGCTACATTTACAGAAAATACCGATCAGATCCGAAGTGAATTTAAAGGACTGAATGAGCTGTTTGTTAAAATTCAAAACTTAAAAGTTTACAATAATTTCAATACCTTATCAATGGGAATGAGCGGCGATTATCAAATAGCCATTGAGGAAGGTGCAACAATGGTCAGGATTGGAAGTTTGTTATTTCAATAAGATCAACGGCCAAATAGTAACCATTTTGCTGTTTCTTTTTCTTTGGGTGCAGATTTTAAATTTTCTATTATTTGTAGTCCACGATGGACTCTTCCTTCAAAACTTTTAAGAACATTTACGAAGTTGATGATGTATCTTTTTTTGCCATCAGTAAGATTCTGAAATCTCAAATTTCCTTCTTCATCAGAGTCTAGAATCTCTTGCATTTCTTCTGGCATTTGGATGTCAAAGGAAGAAGTAACACGTATCAGTGAAATCTCCAAATTATCGTCTACTTTAATTTTTAGTTTATTGATATTTTTAGCATTTATCAAGATGTAGGAACTACCTTCCGAATAGTTTACCAAACCACCTTGAAAATTGATCAAATCGTTGACGCAAACATGGAACCGTTCTTTATTATTTTACGAAAACTCCTGGTTGATGTATCCTGGCACAATGATAACATGCATGTTCAGATAACCCAATTTGGTCAATTTTGATTGAACTTTAGCCATTGGCATATTATCACTTACATCTTGATAAATGAAAGTGTTTTGAATTTACTTCCGCTTTGTAATTTTACAAAATAACAACCAGGCCTGAGGTTTGAAACGTCCAAATGTTGACTTGTTAGAAATACTCTATCTATTAGTTTTCTGCCAATAGGGTCAAAAATGCTCAGATTCAGTAACAATTCTGATTCAGATTTTAATTGTATAAAATCTTTGACAGGATTTGTCACAATTGAGATATTTAATGATTGCTCAATTTCCTGATAAGCTGTCAAAGTATAGAGATCATTGATGAATACGCCCAAGCCACCTCGTGCATTTCCTATTATTAGTTCAACTTTGCCATCGTTATTCAAATCACCCGCGGTCATTCTGGATCTTTCCCCTTCCTTAATCTCTCCTAAATTTTCCGTGATAATTGTCCACGTCTTTGTAGGATCGCTATTCATTTCATAAACAATAAAATTTCTATCTTGACTGCCACAGATTAAAACCGGGCCAATTGCAGACTGCAACACAAAAGGCGCACACTCCCCTTGAGGACTGTTAACTATTTTGGTATTGACTTTACCAGTAAAATTAACATTAGGGGCCATATCAGGGTTACTCAAAAAAACAGGATTTCCAATGGTCCCTTGATTGGGAAAGTAATTCAGATTGCCATTGTATTCACCTATAAATAAATCAGCCAATCCATCATTGTTATAATCAAAAATACAAGGAACTGAGGCTTGACCTATATCAATGTTGTTGTAAGGGTAAATAGAATTCGCAAATACAATTGCATTTCCTTCGCCAGCGGTATTTTCAAAAAAATACATACTTCCTTCTTGAGTACCAACCAAAAGATCTTGGTCACCGTCTGAATCAATATCTCCTACAACAGGACTAAAACCCCAAGAAACAGTATTAAAAGCTTTCAGATTCAAATAATTGGAGTCTTTTAGTTGAAACATAGGACTCGATAAACTTCCAATATTTTCAAAAAGAAACAAACTTGAAACGCGTTGACTAATACTTGTAAATTTATTGAAATTTCCTGCAATTAGATCCAAATCACCGTCAGCATCTACATCAATCAAGCAAGGGTGCGCTCCTGAACCAAAATCGATCAATTCATCTCCTATATAATGATCATCAAGCAATTCATACTCCCCAGGATTCTGCAAATTCACATTGTATCTTTGAATGACTTTAACATCCTCTGATAATGTTCCATATATGTTGGGAGCGACCAAAAGATCTTCAGTAGCTTGATTGTTCAAAAAAGAATTGACATAAAAAGCAGCAGGAAAAGTACTCAAATTAATCGGATTTGAAGCTGGAAATTGATCTTCAGTTGCAGTTACAAAAGCGTTAGGGCTTGGGGTATTGATCAACAAAGATAGATATTGTAAGTTGGTGTCGCCTGCCAATCCATCCAAATCTCCATCTTTATCTTCGTCAAATAAAAGTATGGTTCCTCCTGCATGTCGCACTTCATTTTTTCCGGCAGCATTTGGTGAACACAAACTGGGGTTATTGGATAAAATAAACTTTGAATTCAGATCCTCAAAAACTTTACCCCAGCATTGATCAAAAAGAATAAAATCCAAACTGTCTTTACCGAAACCTTTTTCTACACTTAAGTTTTTATAATAGTTGATAAATCCCCCCCCTGAATCGAATGTGGCAACATCCAAATCACCGTCTTTATCCATATCACCGATATGCGGAACGTCAGAGAATGCTACGAATAGATTTGATTTGCTTCCATTACTTGATTTGAATGGAATGATATCTGAAAAAAAATATCCTGTAAAGGAGAGTTGGTCAAAGTGTAAGGTGTCATTAACATATTTCCCCTTGAAAACTGTTATACCATCTACTGCTGGGTTTATTGAATAGGAAAATAAATCAGGTATCATATCACCATTATAATCTCTCAATAAACCACATTCCCTACTCTTTGGAAAATATTTGGTTAATCCTTCTTGCCAAACCAATTTCTTGTCACCATTTACTGTTTCATAGCTAAAAATCCGATGGACCGCTCCTGCTCTGTCATGGATATAATAATGAAGTTTGCCTGCTTTTGAAAAAGAGGATATTTGTGGGGATGCCATACCTCCAAACCATGGGTATGACAACTCTGTCTCAAGTGGTCCAAGCTTAACTGGAATATCCAACCTCGAAAAATATTGTGAAAAGGCATTGATTGAACCAATTAATAAATACATGGTTATTGTAAGACGCATTGAAGTTGGTTTTATTAGCAACAAATAAAAGTAGTTTAATTTCATGATATGAAAAGACAATATATGCAAGATCAGCAAATGGATCAACACAACCTTGCTTTTCACCCTTACAATATCATGCTGTTCTTAACGCTTACAGGCATCACAATGTTATTTCTGGCTTTAACCGGAGCATACATTTACACAAGAGTCCAGTCACAATATCTAATTCCAATAAAGGTTCCTTACTTGTTTCTTTTAAACACTTTGGTGTTATTGGCATCAAGTTATACCATGATGTTGGCAAAGAAGGCATATCTTTTGGACAATACAGAGGCCTATCAACGCAATATTTTGACCACTTTGCTATTGACGATATTATTTGTCTTAATGCAACTATTGGCATGGAAACTTCTATATTCCAACAACATTAACATAGCCCACAGCAACTTAGCTTCATACTTATACGCAATGTCAATATTACACTTTGCACACGTTTTGGCTGGTTTGCCATTCTTGGTTATGTTCTACAGAACTGCAATTTTAAAAATGAAAGAACCAGTTAGTGTCTTGATTTACTTTTCCGATCCACTAAAAAAGCTAAAACTTAACTTATTAACATTCTATTGGCATTTTCTTGATATCCTTTGGGTATACCTTGTGTTGTTTTTATGGGCAAATCAATATATCAAGTAATCGAGATTCGTGATCTAGATATTACCTTTGCCATATGAATTTCCAAACAACTCAAATGTCAGAGATAATTAAATCCCCATCCGACCTTCAGACAGCACTAAAACTTGGTTTAAACCAAGAGGAATACGAAGCCATCAAGGTATTCATGGGTCGAGAACCAAACTTTACGGAGCTGAGCATTTACTCTGTTATGTGGTCCGAACATTGTTCCTACAAAAACTCCATCAAATACCTAAAAACTTTGCCTAGAAAAGGCGAAAAATTACTGGTTGAAGCTGGTGAAGAAAACGCCGGATTGGTGGATGTTGGTGAAGGTTGGGCGTGTGCTTTTAAAATTGAAAGTCACAACCATCCAAGTTGTATTGAGCCATTTCAAGGAGCAGCAACTGGAGTTGGTGGAATTCACCGCGATATCTTTACCATGGGCGCCAGACCTATTGCAGCTTTAAATTCCCTACGTTTTGGCAACCCAGATCATCCTGGAATGAAAAGATTGGTCAAAGGTGTAGTGGAAGGCATTGGACATTATGGCAATTGTTTTGGTGTGCCAACAGTGGGTGGCGAAACTTTTTTTCACAGCAGTTACGATCAGAATATATTGGTTAATGCAATGTCCATTGGTATCATGAAACACGGAGGAACAATTTCTGCAACTGCTGATGCCCCCGGAAATTTGGTATTGATAGTTGGAAGTGCTACAGGGAAAGATGGAATTCACGGTGCAACATTTGCTTCTGCTGATTTGACTGAAGATTCATCTGAAGATTTGCCTGCTGTTCAAGTTGGCGATCCATTTCAAGAAAAATTATTGTTGGAAGCCACACTAGAGGCTATCGAAGCTGGTGTCATTAGAGGAATGCAGGACATGGGAGCAGCAGGAATAACTTGCAGTACCTCTGAAATGTCTGCCAAAGCTGGCCTAGGTATGCGCATTGATTTGGACAAAGTACCCACCAGACAACAAAATATGCATGCATGGGAAATTCTGCTATCTGAAAGTCAAGAAAGGATGCTGGTAGTATGCAAACCCGGCGATGAACAAGTTCTATTGGATATATACAGCAAGTGGGATTTAGAATGCGAAATAATAGGTGAAGTAAGCTCAGGACTTGATGTTGAATTTTACCATCATGGCGAACTGGTTGCCAAAGTTCCTGCCGATTCCTTGGTTTTAGGTGGTGGTGCACCAATTTATGACAGAAGTTACAAAGAGCCTACCTATCTAAAATCCATCCAGCAATTCAATATTGGTCAGATCGAAGAACCCAATTCGCTGCTTGAAATAGCTAAAAAGCTGTCAACTGCGGTAAATCTTGTTAATAAATCTTGGATTAGTGAGCAGTATGATTCAATGGTCAGAACCAATACAGTGACAACGAACAGTCCTTCAGACGCTGCTATTATACATATCAAAGGCACTAAGAGAGCTTTATTGGCCACTACAGACTGCAACAGTTCGTATGTGTATGCTGATCCGTATAAAGGAGCGATGATTGCCGTGAGCGAAGCTGCTAGAAATATTGTATGTAGTGGCGGAACACCAGTTGCAATAACCAATTGCTTAAATTTTGGAAACCCTTACAATGAGGAAGTTTACTATCAGTTTGTTCACGCTATAAAAGGAATGGGTGAAGCTTGCACCAGACTAGGCACACCTGTTACGGGCGGGAATGTTAGTTTCTACAATCAAAGCAATATCAATAATGTTGTACTTCCTGTTTTTCCCACCCCTACTATCGGAATGCTCGGAGTGATGGAAGACGTAAATAACCAAATGACTTTGGATTTTAAAAACCAAGGCGACGTTATTTATTTGATTGGTCAAACAAAAAATGACATCGGATCATCAGAGTATATTAGGAGCTATCACGGGATTCAATTGTCTAATTGCCCTCACTTCAGTATCGAAGAAGAGCTGAAAGTTCATGAAGCAATTAAGAAATTAATCAAACAAAAAATGGTTAATTCCGTTCATGATGTCAGCGATGGCGGATTATGGCAATGTTTGCTTGAAAGCAGCTTTGTTAGAATGCTTGGTTTTGATATTGAATTAGAGCAAGGAATCAGAAAAGATGCCGCGCTTTTTGGAGAATCACAATCCCGAGCAGTAGTATCCTTTTCGCCAAATATTGAAAACAAAGTTCAAGAGATGATCTTAAGTACGGGAGTTACTTTTGTGAGACTAGGAGAAGTAACACAAGCTGCAATAAAAATTAACAATGAATCGTTCGGACCTATTCAAGAATGGGCCATTCCTTTCCAATCTACCCTAACACAAATTTTAGAACAAAAATTATAATTTTCATGAAATACTCAATTAAAATCGTATTTTCTGTAGTATTGTTTTCCTTCCTTTATGTTGCATGTGCGCAAAAAGCAGCTGGATTAAATGGCACACTCAAAAATGCAGAAAACAAAGACATCGTACTAAGTAGACTTGACGGTAAATTTCAGCCTGCTGAAGTTGGTCGTACTAAAGCCGATGGCAAAGGTGCTTTTTTCATACCAATGAAAGATGGATTCAAGGAAGGATTGTATAAAGCAGATTTTGGTGATGCCACCACATATCTGGTTTTATCAACCAAGGATAAATCCATTAACATTGATGGTGATGTTAGTGAGTTGAGCAAATTTGGCTATAAGATTACTGGAAGTGAAACTGGTCTCGAATTTCATTCTAAAATGAATGCCATCATTGCCAATCAAGCCAACATGACTCCAGAACTTGCCCAAAAAGAAGTTGAATCTTGTAAAGATCCATTGGTCCAAATGGCACTTAGCAATTTCTTGTTCCGTGGAATGGCAGATTTCCTACCTCTTTATGAAAAGATATATAAGAATCTACAAAGCAGTTATGCTCAGAGTGAGTACACCAAAGCTTATGGTGAAATCATTGAGCAGATCAAACAAATGAAAGATTTACAAAAAAATACATCAGCAATTGCTGTTGGTCAAGCTGCTCCTGAAATATCTTTACCAGATCCACAAGGAAAAGAAATTGCATTGTCTTCGTTAAAAGGAAAAGTTGTATTATTGGATTTTTGGGCTTCATGGTGTGGACCATGCCGCAGAGTAAATCCACATGTAGTTGAAATTTATCAAAAATACAAAGACAAAGGATTCACTGTTTATAGTGTTTCATTGGATGGAGTTGACAACAGAACAAAATCCAAAATGGACGATGCAATGTATCAAACACAATTGAATGCCGGTAAACAAGCATGGCTTGAAGCAATCAAAAAAGACAACCTGATGTGGCCAACACATGTGTCAGAACTTAAAAAATGGGACACTGCATCTGCTAAAACTTATGGAGTGAACAGTATTCCTAGAACATTTTTAATAGGCAAAGATGGCAAAATAGCGGCTATGAATTTAACTCCAGATCAAATCGAATCTGAGATAGCTAAGTTATTGTAAAATAGAATTTAAAGATAAAATATAAAGCCGGACTGATCATCAGTTCGGCTTTATTGTTTTGTCAATAGCATTCACATACTTACAAAGGCAAATTACCATGCTTGCGGTTAGGTGTACTATGCCTTTTGTTTTCTAACATAGAAAATGCCGTGATGAGCTTTCGACGGGTAAAGCTCGGCTCTATAACCTCATCTATAAAACCCCTTTGAGCAGCGGTATATGGATTGGCAAATAAATCCGTGTATTCCTTCTCTTTCTCTGCCAACGTAGCAATGGGATCTTCAGAAGCTTCTATTTCACGCTTGAATATAATCTCAGTTGCGCCTTTAGCTCCCATTACAGCTATTTCAGCTGTTGGCCAAGCATAATTCATATCTGCTCCTATGTGCTTGCTATTCATCACATCATACGCTCCACCATAAGCCTTACGGGTAATAACTGTAATCCTTGGTACTGTGGCTTCACAAAATGCGTAAAGTAATTTAGCTCCATTGGTAATAATGCCATGCCATTCTTGATCAGTACCAGGCAAAAATCCTGGGACATCTACCAAAACCAATAAGGGAATATTAAAACTATCACAAAAACGAACAAATCTTGCTCCTTTTCTTGAAGACTCAACATCCAAAACTCCTGCAAGTGAAGCTGGTTGATTGGCTACTATACCTATACTTCTGCCAGCAAGTTTGGCAAATCCAACAACGATATTTGTGGCATATCCTTCATGGACTTCCATGAAACTCTCTTGATCGACAATTGCAAAGATCACGTTGCGCATGTCATAGGGTTGGTTACTGCCTAATGGAATAATTTCATTCAATTCCGGACGCATTTCATCACCTAACTCATAAGCAAGTCTTGGGGTTTTTTCTTGGCTGCTTTGTGGCAAATATTGAATCAAACGCTTAATTTGATCCAAACAATCGGCATCATTTTCTGTTGAAAAATGCGTTACACCGCTCTTTGTTGAATGAGTGAATGCTCCGCCCAATTCTTCGGATGACACCTCTTCATTGGTCACAGTCTTTACGACATTGGGGCCCGTCACAAACATATATGAAGTATGTTCGACCATAAAGATAAAATCCGTAATAGCAGGCGAATATACAGCACCTCCTGCACAAGGGCCCATTATTGCTGATATTTGCGGTATCACCCCTGAAGCCATGGTATTTCGGTAAAAAATATCTGCATAGCCACCCAACGAATTTACGCCTTCTTGAATCCTAGCACCGCCGCTGTCATTCAATCCAATAATTGGTGCACCTGCTTGAACTGCCAAGTCCATCACCTTGCAAATTTTCTCCGCATAAGTTTCACTCAATGAACCCCCAAAAACAGTAAAGTCCTGCGAGAAAACAAAAACCAAACGCTTCGCTATTGTACCATAACCCGTGATAACTCCATCACCATATATCAACTGATCTTCCATCCCAAAGTCGCGGCAACGGTGCGTTACCAGAGCATCAATTTCTTCAAAACTCTTTTCGTCTAGAAGGTATTCTACGCGCTCTCTGGCGGTAAGTTTTCCCTTTTGGTGTTGTTTTTTTAATCTATCCGCTCCACCACCTAATTGCGACAATTCGAGCTTTGATCTTAAGAGGTCTAATTTATCTTGCATGAAATGGTTTTCTATTATTATTTAGGCATCATAGACATTACCTGTGCTGCCTTTTCGGGTTCACCAGCAGCTTGATACAAACTGGCTAACATCTGAAATCCAGGAGGAAATTTTTGGTTGGCTTCGATACTCTTTATTGCTAACTCAATAGCCGCTTGCAAATTACCTTTCTGCTGTTCTATACTCGCCAAGTAGTAATACGCAATGGAATTGTTGTTTGATATCTTGATACCATGCTGGAAGGTTTCAATCGCTTGATCAATTTTCTTGGTGTTCAGGTAGTAAATACCCAAATAATTCCAGGCATTTGTATTATCTGGATCAACGTCTATACAGATGTCAATATTTTTCTTAGCCAATTCAAACTGACTGGTAGCTAGGTAAGCATTTGCTATACCTGCTAACGCAACATCATTCCTCGGATCTTCCTGTAGGGCTTTCGTGAAATAATCTATAGACCCAGCCCAATCTTGTTTTTTAGTAGCCGCCATTCCCAGACTGGTAAATTTGGACTTATTCTGCATGATAGCCAACAAAGCTACTCCATCAGCTTTTACAGTATGCAGCGTGCCCTTTGGTGGGAAGCTTCCTTTTTCGAGGTACGAAGCATCAATGAATCGATTGACAAAAAGCCCATAATCCCAATTTTGATCATAGCGTTGCCGGTATCGGACATAAACTAATTTAACCTTATCTCCATATTTAGGCTTCACGTATTTTTCTAACTGGTAGAAGAAGTTGGTTGCTATAGTAATCGTATCCTTATTGTTGGCACTTAATATACCCTCTTTTTCAAGCCAATCAACACCCTGTTTGACCGATACACCCCAATAATCCATCTCCCATTTACCAAAAGCCCCTTTGGTTCCTCCAACCAATTGATTGAAGTAAACATACGGGTATTTGGAGTTTTGAATCATAAATATCATAGGATTCAATAATAAGACAAAAGGCAATGCGATGCAAGCCATATTGATATACTTCTTGTCGTGAAATTTCTGAACCAATGTATTAAAACCTATACCTGCCATTGCTGTTCCTGCAGTGTATGGAAACAACATGTGTCTCCATCCATCATATACAGTTGAACCTTTGTACATCACATATAGAAACGGAAATAAAAATCCAAATGCCAACAAAAACAATCCAATAGGCTGATGATTATGCCAAATAGATTTACCAAAAACCACAACTAAAACCCAGCCTATTAAAACCGCAATAGGAACAGTAACGATCACCCACATAGGCAAGTAATTCCAAGGCAATGTTTGAGCAAAAACCATGGTACCATCAAACAGCAACCTAATATTAACACCGTAATCCGTAAGTTCACTCAATGATTTTAAAACATTAGTTAGAGGTGCCTGCAATGCATAAGGCCAAAAGATAATAGCAAATAAATATCCGATTGCTGCTGGAATTAATAGATTCTTCGCGTAGATTAAGACTTGTTTGCCTTGAGTAAAAATTCCTCCAAAACCATAACTGGCAACAAAATGAATCCCCATGAACATTCCCAAGATGGCGAAGTTAATCAATCCACCTGCCCGCACCCCCAATGAGATTCCCAGGGCAACTCCAAGTCCAATCAATATTTTCATTTTTGGTTTTGGCAGCGATCGAAGCAGCTTCAAAGTGAAATATAAGCTCATGATATAACCTGTAGCAAAAGGAATATCCTTCGGATTCATCAAACTATGTCCAGTAAAACTTGGAGTTAAAAAAATCAAAACCAGAGCAAATATTCCGGCAAGCCATCCACCCAATTCCATTGCGAGCAGACCACTAAATACCATTGCAGTAACGCCAAATATTGCTGACCAAAAATGCCTTATCGTGTGATATCCCTTCATATCCGGGTTATCTTGTCCCAATATTTTATTACTTACTCCGCTTAATACTTCAAAGACCCCACCATAAAAATGCATTTTAGTTTTAGGCAAATTAAGTGCAGCAGTATCCTGTCCCATTGTACCATACCATGTCATCAGTTTCTGCTCATATTCGTTTTGCATTTTATCGTCGCCATTTATTCCGGATCCGGCTGACAAAAAGACAGTAAATGCAAGAATGAGTCCACTCAATCCAATAAATATTTTCCTGTGTAAGTCGGAATTTTGATCAAAAGCGTGTCCATTCTTAAGCCAACTTGAAAATATAGGTGGCGTTGGGCTTCCAGATTTTGCTTTTGGTTTAGGGGCGGGATTGAATTTTTTAGATTGGGCCAAAATAAGTTAGTTAAATAAAGAATTTAGGATTTGTATTTCATGATTCTTGCAGGATTACCTGCTACTATTGCATTTTCAGGCACATCCTTTGTAACAACGCTTCCAGCTCCAATAGTCGCATTTCTGCCAATTGTGATGCCACACAAAATGGTAACAGAAGTTCCAATGGATACCATATCGCCTACTTTCGTCTCTACCATGTTCCAGTCAGTGTCTGTTTGAATACTTCCATCGGGATTGACAGCCATTGGAAATTTATCATTTATGAAGCTTACATTATGACCAACAAATACGCCATCTCCAATATGTACACCTTCGCAAATAAAGCTGTGACTACTTATTTTACAGTTTTTCCCAATTGTTGCACCTCTTTGAATTTCAACAAATGTTCCCACTTTGGAACCGTCACCAATTGAACAACCATATGCGTTTACAAAATCATATATTTTTACATTCTCCCCTACTTCCACATTTCTTAGGCTTTGCTTTGGGGAATCAATATTGAGTATTGCCATATTTTTAGAGTTCCATGTATTGACCTTTATTCAAAATACTTTTTTCAGCTGCTTCAAGTATGCGAACAACTTCTTTGCCTATGTATGAGTTAGACCTTGGGGATGTTTTGTTTTCAATAGCATTTTTAAAATCCAATACCATGGCGCTTAATGCTTCACCCTGCCCAATTTTTGGTATAGTGATGTCCCCAATTCTGTAATCTATTAAAATGCGTTCACGATCTGTATCTGGAAGAATGCTGTATCCTTTATCATAAATCCTAAGCTTCTCTGTTGTTTCCAGATCATTGAATAAGATCATCTTTTTGTCGCCGCCAATGAGCATTTGACGAATTTTGACGGGAGAAACCCAACTACAGTTAAAATGTGCGATCTTGTTATTTGGATAAAACAAATTCAAATAGGCAATATTGGCAAGCGTGCTTCCTGTATGGGAGACGCCTGTTGCTTGAACACCAATGGGTGCCTCCTGCATCAAGTACATACATATTGATATATCATGTGGAGCAAGATCCCACAGAACGTTTACATCGCGTTGAAACAAGCCCAAATTAATACGGGTTGAATCGATGTATTGTATGTTACCAATATCGCCACTTTCAATCAATTGCTGCATTTTTAGGACTGATTCAGTATAGAGATAGGTATGATCAACCATCAATGTCAATCCAAGCGAATCTGCAATACGAATCAACTCATTTGCTTCAGAAAGTTTGGCAGTCATTGGCTTCTCTAAAAGCACATGCTTTCC